>Ga0256841_1000046_pt1 | contig 139000 bp, 106 predicted proteins | sample 356308metaG_FD_185971 | JGI IMG/M metagenome (GOLD analysis project Ga0256841, IMG submission 185971) | Hydrothermal vent microbial communities from Mid Atlantic Ridge, Atlantic Ocean - 356-308 | ecosystem: Environmental > Aquatic > Marine > Hydrothermal vents | place: Atlantic Ocean: Mid...
GGGAAGGAGGTTGGGGATCCCATAGGGGGCGGTATGGGGTTGGAATGTAATGGGAGAACGGAAGGGGGCGAAGCGCTTTTCCTTGGGAAGCCAAAAGATCGCTTCCATTTTTTGAAGGTAATCGATATGAAAGTTTTCGAAGAAATCCTTCCTCTTGCTCTTGAATTTTTGGTCCTTTCTGTCGACTCCGGCGGCTTTGCGGTCAAAATCCTCTCCCAACTCGGAAAGAGCGTTGATAGACATCATATAGAGGACGCTATTCATGAAGGAGCGGGTCCTGCGATTCGGAGCATCGGCCGGGAAAAAACAATTGGGTCCCACCCGTTGGGGAAAGAGGCTGAAGAAAGCCCCTCCCAGGTATTTTTCATCTCCACTCGAGGCGAAGCTTCCCAAGGGATCTCCGCGCATTCCTTTGAGACAGGCTTCAAGGAAGGGCCAGCGTTCTGTGAGGAATTCCTGGTCCCAGGTCGTTCTGTAATACCACTCATGCATCAGAATCATCCAAGCCGGGATTTCGGTCTTGGGGAATTGGATGGATTTCCAGGAGAAGCTCTTTTGGCTGAGTTTGGCTTCAGCTTGAGAGAGGTCCAGGTTGAGAGGGTAGGAAGCCCTGAGTTCTCCCGTCACGATTGCTGCCTTATAGAGATAGTCGAGGATGCGTTTTGCATCTTCGGTCATTCCATAACGGAGAAAGGCTAAGACCGGACCCACGGATTCTCGAACGCTTACTTCCCTCTTGTTGATCATGGGAATGACGGCTCCAGAGGGTTCGCTGACTTGGATCGTCATGAGAACCTTCCAATCTTCCAAGAGGTCCTGGATATCCCGCCGATCGCTGGTGACTCGAGTCGTTCCCCTCAATTTTTTGGACCACCAACGTAGAGAGTCACTGAGAGCTTTTTCGAAAGAAGCCTCGTCTGCCTTGGCATCTTCAAAGCCCTGGTTGGCAGCCCGGGTCTTTAGGTTGAGGATGAAGCTTTTGGTGGATGAGGGGGCCAGAGTTCCTAAATCGATACGGAGAGCATTCCCTTCGGTTTTTCCTTCCAAGCTGCAATCCAGTCGGGCTTGGAAACCCATCCCCGGATTTGTGGCAGAAAGCTGTCCCGCTTGGCCTTGACTCCCATCCCAGCTGAGGAGGAGACTGATGCGGCGAGGGGTTTTTCCCCGGTTTCGCACTTCGACCCAACGATGGATGGTTCTTCCCAGGGAAAAGGTCACGGTGGAAAGTGCAAGGGGACCTGGGTGGTTAAATTCCCCTTCGGCGTCTTCCGTGATGACCACATTGGCCCCCCGGACTTTCCAAAGGCTCTGGCTCTCTAGGGAGACCCTTTTGCCTCCTTCCATGAGGTCCAGGCTCATTTCTCCAAAATGTCCTTTGGGTGCCCAAGAGCGCTGTGTTTGGTAATTGGGACCCGTGAGAGCTTGCATGGTGTTGGCTCGACGCCCAAGCCCCATGTAGGTAAAAACTCTGCCATCTCCCACGGGAAAAACGCCTCCTTTCCGTTTATCGATGGTTTGCCCTTCGGGTTGCATGCGATGTTGCTGCCAATAGGAGAGATCCTCTAAAGCGGGGAAGGTCCGGGACAGAGAGATGTCCGGTCCATATTCGATCCGCTCTTTTTGGTTGCTGGGCATTTGTGCCAAAAGGGAGGCGCTAAAGTTCAGGCCAAAAAGCAGGAGGATCAGCCCGGGGAGGAACGAGTTTTTAGAGAAGGAGAAAAGTCCAAACATTGCGGTACCAACGAAGAATCAAAAACGATGGTTTCTTTCGGCGAGAATGCTAAGAAACGGGAGCTGAAAATCTGCCTTTCTTTGTACCCTATGTTGCAGGCTAAAGAAATGGAAACCGGTGGAGCAGGGAGCCAGGGGGAATCCTGGGTCCGATTGTGGGGGGACGGCCAGGAGGATGGGAGACTCCCTAAGAGTAGAAATCCACCAGAAGAAACGAGGAACCGGGTGGATACCTGAATGTGTGTACTTCTGCTAATAAAACGGCCTCTGCCCGGCTTTTCCTGGGTGATGGCAACCAATCGCGATGAGGATCCTCAGCGAGCTGCAACCCCTCCAGGGCTTCATTTGAGTCATGGAGTGAAGTTTTTGGCTCCCAGAGACAAAAAAGCAGGGGGGACCTGGATCGGGGTCAACGAAGTGGGTTTAGGATGTGCACTCACGAATATTGGGATGGGGAGCGGAGGGAAGACTTTCTTTTCCCGGGGGTTACTCGTGTTTGAGGCCTTGGGGCACAGGCGCCTTGGTGAAGCTGCTGAAGCCATCCGAAAGCGCTGTTCGCAGGTCCCTTTGCAGCCTTTCCGCATGGTGCTCTTTGAGGGAGATCGATGTCTTTTGCTGGAATGGCACAAGGAGAAACTCCTGGAGCAAGGTTTTGAGGGGGATTTTCTGTTTTTTACCCATCAATGGGGACCTGGAGAGGCTTGGATCCCGGGTTTGGAGGAGGGCACAGCGAGCTTTGGAGACAAGGAAATAGAAGACCTCATCTACCATTTGCAAGTGGTCTTGGCCACGGGAAGGGGACATGGGGTTCAGGGGCATGAAACTTTTCCGCTCTGTAGGTGCGAAGGCAATCCCCGAACCGTGAGCTGTTCAATGATTGCTGTTCCCGAAGAAATGCCGGAGGGACTTCGTTTCTTCCATTCGAATGGAGATCCTCTCTCTTCTCCGCTTTTGGACTATTCCGGCCTTTGGAAACGCCTGGTCTGATTTCGATAGAATCTCTGCTGGAATCCAGGCCGGAATGGATGCCAAATTTTCTGTCCCCGTCCTCCCCCATAGATCAAGAGATCTATCCTTATGGAAATCAAAGCCCGATCCTTTTTCTTTCTTGCCATTCCCCTCCTTCTGCTGGCCGTTCTTTTCTTTTTAAGGTCCCAAGTCGGTTTGGGTGGTGCTGATGCATTTCAGGAACCCGATGTCGAAACTTTGGGTGAGCTGAGAGAGTCGGATCCCAGCCCTTCCTTATGGGAAAAGAGAGCTTCTTTGGAGGGGGCCACCCGGAAAAAACAGGACACGGATCCGAGCCAGAGCGTCGTGGAAGGGCAAGTTTTTTTAGTAAAGGGGAGGAAACCAGCCCCCTTTGTTCAAATCCTTGCCTTGGATCGTCCCTCTGCCTTCCAACAAATTGAGCTGCGTCTCCAGGACCTTTTTGCCAATGGTTTTTTCCAGTCCAAGGAAGTCCCAATTCCAAAGGTTTTGGGGAAGACCCGGGCAGATGCGGAAGGCCGATTTCGACTTACCGGCCTTCCCGCGGGGCGGATCTACTTGGATGCCCACTCGGATCAATGGTTTTCTCGGAGCCAACCTGCAGCCCTTGTTGCGCGGGGGGAGACCAGGTCCGGCATTCAACTCTTTGTCTCTCCCGGGTCGAGAGTGTTTGGGGAGATTCAGGGTCCCAAGGGAGAGCCCCTCCCCGGGGCTAGGGTTGTTCTTAGGCCGGACGCGAACGCCTTCCTTGCCCGGCTTTCCGAGAGGAATTACCGTTGGGTGGAAACTCTCACGGACAGCGAGGGGCGGTACTCAATTCCCGGGGTGCCCCCGGGCCGGGGCTATGCCCTCGTGGCCCTCCATCCAAAGATGGCTCCCGCCCAAAAGCGGGACATCCAAGTCTTCGCCATGCGAGCCCTGCGTGTTGATCTCAGAGGGACTCGCGGGGGGGTGATTCGAGGGCGCGTCCTGAGGGATCATGGTGAGCCTGCGGCCTTTGCCCGAGTGGGTTTTGCCTATATGGATCTTGCGCGCATTTTGTTTTCCGTGGGGCAAGGGAATCCTGTTCGAACGGACGCAGAGGGTCGTTTTGAAATCCGTGGGGTCGGGGCAGGGCTTCTGGCCATCACAGCTCTGGAGGACGGCTTTGCCCCTTCGGAGCCCAAGACCCTTCTGATGCCTGAGGGGGGAGTCCTTCAGACCGAGCTTGTTCTGAACAAGGGATGGTCTCTCAAGGGTCTCGTTTTGGATGAAAACAATAAAGCCCTTGCGGGAGTCCCTGTGGTGGCCCGGAGTTTTGAACAACCCCGTGGTCTTGATCTGGGGGCTTTGGTTCGGATCTATCCTGTCCGAACGAAGACAGACAAGCATGGGGCCTTCGTCATCAAGGGGCTTTTGGCGACCCGGGTTTTTGTCGAAGCCCGTAAGAAGGGTTTTTTCCCCGGGAGGGCTTCAAGAAAGCAGGAAGACGGAGAGAAACCGCTCCGGCTGATCTTGAGCCGTGGAGGATTCCTCCAGGGAAGGGTTGTGGGGCAGGGAGGGAAACCCCTGGAGCGTTTTCATGTCCTTGCTCTCCCAAAAAAGGGAAGAAGAATCCGGATCGGCCCTGAGTGGGGGCGCCCCTCCAGAAAGGGCAACCCCTATGTGGATCGAAGTCCCTGGCTGGGTCGCCAGGGCAAGGAAATCCAAAACCCGGAAGGTCGTTTTGTGTATGGGCCTCTCCCCTATGGGAAAATCAAGCTGCAGGTTTGGGCCCAAGGGTATTTAAAGACCGACCTTGAGGTGAACCTTGTTCGGGGGAAAAAGCTTCCTGAGATTGTATTGTCTCTCCTGCCAGGGGGAACGCTCGAAGGGCAAGTACTCGCGGGGGGACAACCTCTCCCCGAAGCCCAAGTGACCTGGCGGAGGTTTCGTGCCCCGCGCGGCCCTTCCTTTTTGCCCTTTCGCTTTGAGTCCGAACCCGAGGACCTGGATCTCATGGGGCTTTCTTCTTCTCTGTCTCATCGTTCGGTTCTTACAGATGGAAATGGGCGTTTCCATCTTGATGGCGTGGAACCTGGAAAGGTGCGGATCACTGCTCGCCATCCAGATTGGGCGAAGCGATCCCTGGGGCCAATCCCTGTTGAGGCGGGCAAAGCTCAAAAGGGAATTCTCCTCCAAATGATGGTGGGTGGAACCATTGAGGGGCGTGTCCTTGGACTCAAGGACCGAGGGCAAGCCGGTGCCATGGTGGTCGCGGCATCCATTGCCAAGGGGGCCCTCAAGGCTACTACGACCAAAAAGGACGGAAGCTTTGTCCTCAAGGCGCTTCCCCCCGGGCCCTACGTGGTGTTCAAGACACGGATTGATGCGACTCGCACGGATCTCTGGTCGCAAGTTGTCGGAAATGTCCGGCTGCGGGCCGCCACCGTTCGAGAGGGAAAGGTGACGCGTGTCGTGATTGAGGACCGGAGCGAAGGGGGAGTGGATCTTTACGGAATTTTGACCGCCCAAGGGAAGCCTGCTCCGGGTGCAGTCTTGACGCTCTTGGGGCAGGACAAACAGGGTCCCCTCGGCATTGGGGTTCGCTCGGCCACGGCCGATGCCCGGGGGCATTACAAGCTTCCTTCCGTGAGGCCTGGGCGATACCTGGCCCGGATCACCAATTATACGCGTTCCCGCCCTGTGGGAGCGCAGGTGGCTGTCGAAGTCCGGAGCGGAGTGCGGCGGCAGAGACTCGACTTGCGTTTTCCTGATGGGGAGATGTTTGGCCGCATCATGGATTCTACAGGGAAGGGGGTCCCCGGCGTTCGTGTGCGGGCCATCTCCGAGGATGGCCGGCTTAGGGGAATCGGCTTGGTTGGCATGATCGCTGGGAATGCGGGTGCGGATCGGGATCGCAGTGCGGGGGATGGGAGTTTTCACCTGAACCGTTTAGCTGCAGGCCGCTGGACTCTTTCCGCGGAGCCACGAGGAGAACTCTCCAACCGGTTTTCCAGCGCAGAAAAAACAGGGATTGTCTTACAGCCCGGTCAAAAACTCCGGGGAATCGTCTTGGTCCTTCCTCGCGCAACGGTCCTTGAAGGCGATGTTGTGGATGGACAAGGCCATCCGGTTCGGGCTGCCCGTATCACCCTGCATCCTCAGGATCGGATGAAGGATCCCACAGCCCTGGCAGAGGCCGCCTTGAGGGGGAAGGCCCCGGCCCGTGCTCTTGGGGCCTCTTTTCGAAAACAGGGCCGAAGTGATTCGCGGGGCCACTTCCGCATTCGCGGACTCCCTCCCGGGGCCTACCAGCTCTCTGTGGATCATCCCAAGCTGGTAAACCCCAAACCCATTCCCGTCCAACTCGCGTTGGGAAGCCCTACCAAGATCCATGTTCTTGTTGTCAGAGGCGGCCATGTTTGGGTCCGGGTCCTGGGTTTTGATGGCCGAACACTTCCGCGAGGAGGTGTGCGGGTTCTCAATAGTGAAGGCAAGGAGGTTGGAAAGCGGAATCTCTTCGGCCTCCTCCGAGGGCTCTTTGGAGGAAAGAAAAAATCGAAGAAAGATTCAGCCTGGATCGACTGCGGCTTACTTCCTCCTGACCGCTACACCCTGATCATCAATGAAAAGGGATTGGAGAAAGAAAATAAAGTTACCAAAATTACTCGTGTCCTGCATGAGGGCGAGGAAGCTCGTTGGGAGATCCGCCTGGAGGATCTCAAAAAAGGGAAGTAATCTCCTGATTCCTAAGAAACCCTTTTTGAAGGTTTATAGGATCTTTTTGGCGAATTTTTACTCCAAATCCTTTGGTAAGGGGACAAGGCTTTGGAAGATGAGGGCCTCTCCCTGGTCGAGAGAGAGGCCCGAAACCCTGGGGCTTAGAAGAAGGTCGTTTTCCCAATGTTGGAAGCGGACGCAAAGCTATTGCCCTTCAAAACGAGGATTTGGCTAAAAATACTTTTCCCTTTCAAGCTGAGCGGGACTGCTGTGGAGAAGTTTCCAACGCCTACCCCATTCAGGGTTCCCGCAGTGATGGGGAAAAGGTTGAGGAGAATGGGAAGCCCCTGAAAGGAAACCGTCTTGTTGTTGGGCGAAACTACCAGAATCCAGAGTCCACCGGGTTCCGATCCAAAGGCGTAGGTCACCGGAATGACTCCTGGGAAACCCAGAGCGGAGGCGGTCATTGCAGCAGGGCGCGTAACCTTGTAGGTGAGGTTGAGAGCGTTACTCAGTCCGTTTCCATTTTTAACGCGGACACTCACCAAGCCGAGTTTTGAGGGAGCGGGAGCCTGGAAGGTCAGCTTGGTATCGCTGAAAGCGAAGAAGTTTGTCAGTGTGTTGGAGCCCACTTGGACCGACTGGACGCTTGAGAGGCCCGTCCCGATCAAAGTGACCGTGCCGCCATTAAAAGCCTTGACGCTGCTTGGGCTGATGCTGCTCAGTTTGGGAGCGCTGGGGTCACTAAGGCATCTGCGGGTATTCTTGTAAGAAATGATTTGGTTTTTACTGGTGTTGCCAAAGCGGGTGATGTCCCGTCCGCAACCACCGAGACCTGAGCACATGATTTTGCAGTCGTTTCCGGCATTATTACAATGTCTCGCGCTCCAGTTGTGTCCAAGCTCATGGGCGACGAGCCCAGCATTGGTCGAAACCCTGGAGCTGAAGGCCTTGGATGTCCCATATCCAACGGTTTGGCTGCAGATGACGCTCAAATAGGCGACTCCAATGACTCCCGAAAAAGAGCCAAGTCCAGTGAAGAGGTGGGCCACATCGCGTTTGACGCCACGATGGTTGGCATTCCAATAGGAGCGGAACTGCCCCAGGCGGGTTCCAAGGTTGGAGGTGCTCCCATAAACCCGGGAGGTTCGGACAATGATGGTGGTAATCTTATAGGTGATCCCCACGTCTCTCTTGTAGATAGTATCTACCGCATTCATCACGGAATTGACCTGGGCTTGGACCCGAGAAACACTCGATCCGAATTTCCGGTAGAAATCGTTGTCCGCATCGATCGCGATCTCAGCAACCTTGGTGGCGAGGATGGAAGGACCTCCGGGGAGAATCTTTCCCGCAGGGAGGACTTCCGTGTTCCCGCAACGGACATTCTGAGTTCTGACGTCTTTGTGGGCATAAACAATGTGCCGGTTTTTGGGCGCTTTGGGGTCCACTTCGCTTAAGGGTTGGATGGCGAGGAGTTGGTTTCCGGGCATGAGGATGGTGGCTGTGAGTTGGCCCTGAAACAGAGAAGCAGCCACCCGGCTTTCTGGAACTCCCGAGACCTGACCTCTGTAGGTGGTGGAGGCAGGGGCCTTCACTGGGTGGGTACCCGTCGCGTCGGTGACGAGTAGTTGGAAGTTTTTGGAACGGATGTCGTAAGCGAAGAGATTGAGGGAACGAAGTCTTCCATTCAAAACTACGCGGAGATGCATCGTTTTGGGGAGTCCTTTGGGAATGGAAAGATCTTCGAGGCTTGCCCTGAATAGCCCCATTGTTTTCAAGATGGAGGGTCCCGCCTGATAGATCCGGGGGCTCATTGTGGATGCTGTGGGGGAACTCTGTGCACAAAGATGGGGAGAACAAAGGCCTATGGAAAGCACAAGCCCAGCGATAGCGGGGAAAGAAAAAGACTTCATTGACAACTCCAAAAAGGGACTAAGAAAAGGAACAATGTGGGAATGAGAAGAATGAGAGGAGTTTTTGATATCCAGATGGGCGGAGGTTCCGTTCCAACTGCCGATTGTTTTGTCTCCAGGACCCGGACGGATCTTGTTTGTCCAGAGGTCCTTTTCGAGCTTTGACCCGGTTTCTTTAGGGTGTCGCCCAACCTGAGGTGAGCCTTTGGTCCAAGAAAAAGGAATCAGAGAATCCTTCTTAGTCTTCTCCGCATTACGAGGAGCCAGTGGGGAGCCAGTGAGGAGTCCCAGTAAGCTGATCGCAACGGGAAAAAACCATCTCGAAATAGGCAGCTTTTCCGCAGGTTTTTCAGACCAAGTCCTCTTTGGAGCTGATCTTCTTTTGATACGAAATCCTGAAACCTTCAGGGCCGACCAACCCAGCGATCTTAAAACAAGCCCCTATTTTATGCAAAGGGGGGAATGGTTAGCCCTTCTTCCCAAACCGCCTTCGAGTAATATGTTCCCATGAACAGCCAACCTGGAAACAAACCAACCCGGCGGAAGAGGGCGATGAATGCCATTGCAAATGTCCCCTTTTTCCCGAGCCTAATTACCCTTGGAAACGCTTTCTGTGGTTTCTTGGCGATCATTAAAATTACCGATGCAGCTTTCATTGTCGGGTCTCATCCTTTGACGGAGGCTTTGAGGTCTCAAGTGTTTGCTAGAATCGAGACCGCCGGTCTTCTGATATTTTTGGCCATGATCTTTGATGCTCTTGATGGCAAGGTGGCCCGACTCACGGATCAAACCACAGACTTTGGGGCCCAATTAGACAGCTTGGCGGATGTGATTACCTTTGGAGTCGCTCCGGCTGTCCTGGCAAAATTCATGGTGGATTTACACCAACCACCCCATGGAAATCTCCTTCCAAGCCATCCCAAGTTTTATTATCTATGTGCAGCTCTTTTCGCTCTGTTTGCGGTCATGAGATTGGCGCGCTTCAATGTGGAAACTCCGGATCATTCCGAGGAAGCCCACTCTGAATTTTCGGGACTTCCTACCCCGGCAGCGGCTGCGGCCATCGTTTCCTTGCTTCTTTTCACTTGTGCGCAAAATGAAACAGGGGAAATCACCAACCTCCTGTTTTCTCCTGAGATCTATAACAACCTGATCCGCTTCCTTCCGCTTGTCCTTTTCTTGACTGGCCTGCTGATGATCAGCACCCTCCCCTATCCCCACTTCATGAACACTGTGTTCCGGGGAAAGAAGTCCTTCCCCTTTCTCGCTCTGGCGGTTTTTGTCCTTATTCTTGGGGCCTTGGAGTGGCGAATTGTTCTTCTGACCCTTTGCTCTCTCTATCTTCTCACGGGTCCCATTATTGGGATCACCCGTCTCTTTTTCGGTGGACCCAGTTCAGGATCTGGGGATGGAAAGGAGGAAGGTGAGGAGGAAGTCACGCAGACCTCCGACAGAAGTTCTTCTCAGATCTTGCGAAGGGTTGAGCCAGGCTCGGGGAATTAGGGAGTCCCTCCAATTGTTACGTCTCCAAAATGCGCGAAAAGTACTCGTGGCCTTAGGATCCAATATGGGAGACCGAAAGGCTCATCTTGCCGGAGCGCGGGCATACCTTGCCTCCAATGGTTTGGAGTGCCTCGAACAAAGCCAGGTTCATGAACTTCCCCCCTATGGGGATCCCGGGGGGAATCCATATTTAAACCAAGTTCTCCTTTATGCCAGTTTTCATCATCCCTGGAGTCTTCTGGAGATGGGGAAGGCTTGGGAAAAGAGCCAAGGCCGAAGTTTTTCCAGGCGCAATGGACCCAGGCCCATCGACGTGGATCTTTTAGCCTTTGAGGGGGTGACTATGACCAGTCCCCGATTGACTCTGCCTCATCCGAGGCTGGCGGGGAGGATCTTCTTGCTTCCCTTGCTGAGAGAAATCCCGTCTGCAACCGGGACAGTGGGCCGAATCCTACGGCCCCAGGAGGCCCTGAAATGTCTGACCCCTTGATTGTTTGTCGAACAACCTCCTCGCTTCGTGAAGCTTTGGCGCGGATTCCTCCCGAAAACCGTGGTTTCGTTCCCACAATGGGGGCCTTGCATCGAGGCCATTTGAGCTTGGTAGAGGCAGCCAAGGCTCGAAGGGACAATCCTGTGGTGAGTATCTTTGTGAATCCGCTCCAGTTTGGGCCAGGGGAGGATTTGGATCGATACCCCCGAACCGAAGAAGAGGACCTGAAGCTGCTGAATGAAGCAGGAGTGGGCCTTGTTTTTTTGCCCAGTGTTGAGGAGATGTTTCCGGTGGGGATGGGAACCTTTGTGGAAGTGGCGGGGATTTCTGAAGAACTGGAGGGGAGTCTCAGGCCGGGGCACTTTCGAGGGGTAGCTACGGTTTGTGCCCGTCTTTTCCATTTGGTGGAGCCTGCACGGGCCTACTTCGGCTGGAAAGATATGCAACAATGCTGTCTTTTACAGAAGATGGTCCGAGATCTTGCCTTTCCTTTGGAGATCATTCCCTGTGAAATCGTGCGCGAGGAGGATGGTCTTGCCCTTTCTTCTCGAAATCGGTATTTGAGCGCAGAACAAAGAAAGGCGGCCAGCACCCTCTCAAGGAGTTTGCGGAAGGCCTGTCAAGCTTTCGCAGAGGGAGAGCGTTCTTTCATGGCCCTGGAGGCTTTAGTGCGAAGAAACCTGGATCCATCTCTTTGCTGTGAATATGTGGCGGTCCGTCGAAGTATGGATTTTTCAAACCCCGGTCCCACCGTAGATGGAGGCCGCATTTTGGCTGCAGCAAAGCTGGGGGAAGTCCATTTGATTGATAATATGCCCCTTGAGGAGTTCGAGAAGGGTGAAGATCTACCGTCGTAAAGCCCCTGCAAAAGTCAATCTCCTACTTGAAGTTCTTGGTAAGCGGGATGATGGGTTTCATGAGCTTCGAACGGTCTTTGATGCCTTAGAATTTGGCGACGACCTGTCCTTTTACCCCGAAAAGGACTCAGGGTTTTCTCTCGAACTGGCAAATCCTCAGGTTCCAGAAGGTTTTCCCTTGAATGGGAGCAACCTGATTCTTCGAGCAGCAGAGGCCTATCGAAGCGCATATCCCGGATCTTTAGGGGGAACTTTTGTTTTGGAAAAACGGATCCCGATGGGGGCAGGTCTGGGGGGGGGATCCAGTGACGGGGCACAGGCACTTCTACTCCTCGAAGAGGCTGAACGTGGGGAAGGATATCTAGACTCCAAAAGAGACCCAAAGGATTTGCGAAAACTTGCAGCTTCTTTGGGGGCTGATCTCCCCTTTTTCTTGGAAGGAGGGAGAGCTTTCGCCGAGGGCCGGGGGGATGGGATTTGCCCTCTGGAGGAGCAAATCCCCCTGTTTTATCTTCTGATTTTTCCTCGGGTGCACTGTGACACTGCTGCGGTCTTCCGCCAGTATCAACGGGGGTTGACAAGAAAGGGAGGCACTTTAGGGTTATTCCCAGGTAAGTATTTTTGTCAAGTTAAATCGGATGAAGAGCACTGCCACCCCTCTCGGTTTGCAAGGCGGTTTTATTTCCAAGGTGTATCGCAACCCTTCTTTCAAAAAGAGGCCTCGTCAAGGTCTTTGTGCCACCCAATTCTTGCGAGTTCCGAGATTGCTCTAGGCTTTTTAAACTGGGCTCTGCAATTTGATGCTTCGGCAGATCCGCTTACCCAGCTCTTTAATGATCTCCGTTGTGCAGCGATACGGGAGTATCCTGAGCTGGAAGAGATCCTTCGGTTGTTGCGGGATCTTGGCCTTCCTCCCCCCCACCTTTCCGGGAGTGGTTCTACCTTCTTTCTGGTGTTCCAAGACAGAGGAGCGTGTGAGGCTATGGCAAGCGATCTTGCTTCTCAGTGGGAGAATTTGCCTCAGGAAAAAAAAGATCTGATTTCTTTCGTTACAACTCGGTCTTTTCCGCGCCTTCTTAGGGAGGAGGAAGATTCCTAGTCTGGACGACAAAGGATCTCATGGATCCCTGGCTTCGTTTTTTAAGGCAGGAGCCGCTCCTCCTGGTCCTGAATGTTTCTGCATGGCGGCAGAATTCCAAGACCAAATCCCCAGTTCCTTTCTAGATATCCAACATGGAAGGAGGAGAGCAAGTGAAGGTAACCGAAGTTCGCATCAAGCTCATGGATGGCTCCCAAAGGAATGGAGACGTGAAGCTCAAGGCTTTTTGTTCCGTTACTCTGGACGGAGCTTTTGTGATCCGAGATCTCAAGGTGATTCAAGGGACCAATGGTCTCTTCGTAGCCATGCCCAGTCGCAAGGTGATGAGTCACTGCCCCTGCTGTGAGACAAAAAACTTTCTCTTGGCCCGATACTGTAATGACTGTGGAAAAGAACTTCCTCGTGTTTCAGAAAAGGAGATTGATGGGTCTAGGAAACGGTATGCAGACATTGTGCATCCTGTGCATTCCAAGGCGCGTAAGCTTCTTCATGACGCTGTGTTGAATGCATACCAGAGGGAGCTTGGGGACAGGGGGAACTCGGGAGGGAAGAGGGGGATTCCGGGGCCTCCCCACATCTCGGGTTCTGATTCGGGGAAATTAGAGTGTTTTGAGGGGGAAGCCTAAGGAGCCCATGGTTCTCATGGGGACGGGTTCTAGGGGGAGTTTCTTGGGGACCGTGTTCTGGGGACAGGGGGGCAGAGGTCAGGAGGGAGGGTTTCGGGGGTAAGTAGGTAAGCTGGGGTGATTCATTTCTGGATTTTTTTGACATCTTTGTGTGGAACTCAGGAATAATCCAAGCTGGATGAACTTAACTGCGGGAATGATCGGAACGGGTCGAATGGCCGAAGTCCTGGGAAAGGCCTTTTCTTGGGATCCAAAGGGCCTTTTAAGATTCCGGTTTTTTATGGGGCGGGATCGGCAACGAACCAAAGATCTATCCAGTGTTTTGGGGGCAGACGCGCTCAGCTTTGGAGATCCGCTCCCCAGAGTGGATCTCCTTTGGATTGCCGTTCGGGATGACGCTCTCGAAGAAGTCGCTGACGGACTGGCTCGAGCCTCCTGGCCAGAGGGTCCCCCCAAACTTGTCATCCATGGCTCGGGAGCAAAGGGGGTTGAGGCTCTCAAGAGTTTTCGGAACATGGGTGTCCCTCTTGGAGTTTTGCATCCCCTTTTCAGCCTTCAAGTTGGGATGGGGATGAAGGGACGATTGTTTATTCTTACTGGGGATCCCGAAGCAAGAGGGCTTCTTGAGCCCTTGGTGAGATCCATTGGGGCTCGGCCCAGATATATAAAGAACCTGAATCCGGCGCTCTACCACTGCGCTGCATCGATGTTGGCGAATGGGACCACTGCTTTGTATGCAGGGGGAGTGGAATTGCTTCAAAAGGCGAGTGCTGGGGCCTTAGGGAAAGAGGAGGCCGTTTTGCTTATGCGTGCTTCCCTCGAAGCTTTGGAGCAGGGAGAGCCTGAGGAGGTTCTGACGGGGCCTGTGCAACGGGGAGATTTGGAGACGGTGGCCAGCCATCTGGCAAGCTTGGAAGGGCAGACAGGAGAGCAACAAAAGCTCTACCGGGCTCTCATGGGATATGCATTATCTTTGGCTGCCCAAGGGGGGCTGCCCGAAGGCCTTCGGCGGGACCTCGAACTCATGCTCGAATGGGAGGGGGAGGCGTGACCCGCTTTGTGGCAAGTGTCTTCCCAAAAGGGGTAGAAGAAGGGCGAGAGCAAGGGAGATCTGCTCTTCGCTCCGGGGCAGATTTGATCGAGTTTCGCGTCGACCGTCTTCGACATCCATCGGAGGTCGCGACTCTGGTTTCACTCTTCCCTGAGAACTCTTTGATCTCATGCCGAGTCCCCGAAGATGGGGGGGAGTGGGCAGGAACCGTGGAAGAACGCCGAAGAATGCTCATTGCCGCCGTGGGGGCTGGAGCGAAATGGGTGGATCTGGAGCATTGGGAAACCCTGGGGCTCCCTCCCGGAAGTTCCACAAAGATTCTTCGCTCCTATCATCGTCTTCATGGCGCCCCTTCCCAACCCGAGGAACTCATGAGGCGCATGTGTCGTTCGGGTGCAGATGCTCTCAAGATTGTCTGGATGGGTTATGACGCGGCAGATTATTCCAAGATCCATGAACTATATTCGATGGTTCCCGATCTTCCCCTTACGGCTTTTCTCGTGGGAAAGGCCGGCCGTTCCTCACGATTTCTCGCCATCTTGGAAGGGGCCCCTTTTCTCTATTGCGCTCCGGGCCCCGGCCTTGCTGTGGCGGAGGGGCAACCCGACCTCTTCGAAGCCTCTCAGGTCTACCGATTGGGGAATGCAAAACCGGGTGACCGGTTCTGGGGCCTTTGTGGATCCCCCGTTGAACACTCTCTGGGTTATCGCTTACACAATGGGCTGGGGCGGTGGATCCCAAACCTTCCAAGGTATTTCCCCTTTGAAACTCAGGAACCTGAGGCTCTTGCACGGATGCTTTGGGGGATTTATGGGGAGAGTTTTTTGGGACTGTCGGTCACCGCTCCTCACAAGCGGAGGGCTTATCGTTTTTCCTGCCAGCGGGACGAATGGGCCGAGGCCTGTGGGGCCGTCAATACCCTTAAAGCAAGCCCTGAAGGTTTCCTTGGCTACAATACCGATGCGCCGGCCATTGCCCGCTGTTTGGCCGAGGCTTCCCCCCATGGTCTCGCAGGGATGACGGCCCTTGTCGTTGGGGGGGGTGGGGTCGCCCGCTCGGCCTGTGTGGCACTCCAATCCCTTGGTTGTCGAGTCGCGATTGCCGCCCGATCACGGAAAAAGATCTTAGGTTTTGCGAAGGAGAGAGGAGTCACCGTACTCCCCTTCGAAGCAAGCCTTCTCAAAGATCTTTCTGCCAGGGTTCTGATTCATGCAACCCCTGTGGGGCAAGAGGGTGAAAAAGCCGAGGGTCAATCCCTGTTCTCGGAAGCCGACATCCCCCATGGCCTCCTGACATTGGATTTAGTGTATCGGCCCACAATGACACCACTTCTCCAAAGGGTTCGTCGGGCCGGTGGAATTGCTGTTTCTGGGCTTCGAGTGTTTTTGCACCAGGCTGCATTGCAGGTTGAAGTTTTGCTTGGTGAACGTATCCCCCCACTGGGCGGAATCGAAGATTTGGCTGTTTTGGTGGGACCTGAAGGGAGGGAGTTGGAGCAGGAAGGGTTGTGGGGAGGCTGTCCTTGAAAGGCCCAAGCTTAGGCTTGATTCTAATCGGGCAACGAGGAACCGGCAAAACCACCTTAGGGGGACTGCTTGCCCGGCATTGGGGACTTCCCTTTTCCGACAGTGATCAGGAGTTTCAGCGGGAACATGCTTGCACTTCTGGAGATTGGATCCGCCGTTTTGGAGAGGTTTCTTTTCGGGTGGAGGAGGAGCGAATCGTCGGGCGTCTTTTTCATGATTTGAGGAAAGCCCCAAGGATTTTGGCTCTTGGGGGGGGAGCTCCGACCACTGGGACCACGAAGAAGGGGCTTGAAGAACTTCGCCTCTTTGGGAGCAGCATTCTTTATTTGACCTGCCCCATGGAACTTGCCCTGAGTCGTATGGAGAAACGCTTCGAGGCGGAACCCCTTCTGAGGGAGGGAACACCCAAGGGGGATTGGGAGCAGCTCTTTTTGGAGCGGCATCGTTCATATGCTGCTTTAGCGGATCACCAGTTTGAGAATGATTTCGAAAACCCGGAGACTGCTTTGAAAGCCCTGCTCCCTATGTTGGAGAGATCTGATTAACCCAAAAGCAAGCCAAAGAAGGGGAGGAATGGCTCTTTCAGAGGCTGTAGGCCCCTATGTCGGGCAATCGGACCCGATTCATTGAGTTGAGGCTCCTCCAGGTTCCTCTTGGCTTATTTTCCCCTTTTCCTTCGAAACAATGGACTTCTGTTCTAATGTAGAGGGAATAAGAGGTCGAGAAGGAAAGAGGCAGAGAAGAAAACGAGGAGATCGCGTGTGAAGTCAGAGTTGATGCCCAAAGAGGCGGGGATTTTTGACCAAAGCTGCCTTTTTGTTTGCGCTCTGTTCGCTTTCAATTTGTTCGTGTTTACTCTTTGGATTCCTTCGCGAGCCCTTTTTGCTACAAAAGGGGCTTACAGGCTGGAGGACCATGGGGGAGCCAGGCCAAGGCAAACCAAACCAAGTCAAAACCGGATTGCCCTTTACAAGAAGTTCCTCCTTGGGCCCGATCCGAAGCCGGAGATGAGTGAAGAGCGGCGCCTTGCGATCCTCAGCCTCGTGAGGAATCCGGCTCCCCAAGCCCATGCCGTTTTACAAGAAGTCCTGGCTTTGGCTGGAAATCCCTCACGAGTTCCCCGTTCCACCGTCCAGAAAATCTGTCAGGCTCTCACTGAGCAAGAAATTTTGGATCTGAGTACCACAACTTTGGTCAGTACAGGCTCGGGGGACTCCAAAAAACTTGAGATCTACCGGAGTTATGTCCCCGTTATGATTGCTCTGCGGGCGAAGAAGATTGGAGAGGATCCCACGATCCTCCCTCTCATCCACCGGTTTTTTCTTCTCCTCCCTACCAAAATACGTCGGGAGGTTCTTTCCCGGGAAGTGGAAAATAAGGATCCCAAACTCCAGGCGGCCGCGCTGCGAATTGTGGGGATCACAAGGGATTTGGACCTGGCTCCATCCATAGCCCCTCTCTTAAGGGATAAGACTCTTAAGCCAATTGTCCAAGAATCACTTGCCCGATTGACCCTCAGGGCAGAGCTATTTAAGAACGAAAAGGAATTCCAAAAATGGTATAAGGCGCATAAAGGAAAAAGCTTCGAATCGCTTGCGGAAGAAGCCCTTCAAAGAGGACTTCGTAGAGGAATTCAAGCAGAAGAAAAGTTCCGAAAAGTGGTCTTGAATTTTGCCAACGAAGCCATTGATCTGGGCCTTAAGGTTCGGCCTCTCCCCTTTGATTCCTTTCAATCCCTTTTATCCAAGGTTGAGGGAGCACAAGATCGGGCTCTTTTGGGTAAGAGGCTGTTCCAGGGGCTTCGAATCCTTGCTGGAAGGAATGGGGTAGGCCTTCCTTGGAAAGCTACAGATCCCGGCTTGAAAGAATTTTTTGAATTCGCCAGGAAAGAATATGCTGGATCACAGGACCCAAAAAGAAAGGGGTATTGGCTCTCTCTAGCCACTCTTCTGGGAAAAGCCTTGGGCGGAAAATCTGCCAATTGGGCGAGGCTTACTCTTCAGTCCATTCTTCTTGGAAAAGCACCTTTTGATTTGGAACAGACCTTGGATTTGTTGTCACTTTTTCCTTCGGATGGTGTTCGAGAGACCATCTTGAAATTTATTAATGAGGAACTTCTCCAAAATGTACCATTGCCCCATCGGGCTGACATTATGGGTTTTGCCGTTGATGTCTTGGGCAAGATGGGGCCTCCCAGCGATCGGGTTTTGGTCAAAGGGATTCGCGAGTTAACGCTTCGAATGGTCCGGAAAAAAGGTCTTCCCATGAAGCTCCGAGAGGCTGCATTGGATCTTGGGGGAAAGTTGGATGGGGCTGGAGTATTGGAGGCCTTTCAACCCCTTGTCCTTGCCAGTTCGGAAGAAGTCCCCCCCTCTCTCCGCATGAGAGCCTTTGGTTGGGTGGAGACTTTGGGGACGGGAATGCTCCAGGCCGAGAAGGGTCCCTCTTCGATAGCAGTGGCCGAACGGATCTTGAGTTTTTTCTTTAAATGCCTTGGGGATCCTGAGTCAAGGTTACGAGAGCAGGTCTGTAAAGCTCTTGAGTCTTTTCCCCCTTCTCCCAAAAACTTTCCGGAGGAAAAACGCCGGGAATGGTGGGGACGAATCCTAGGAAGGATCGGCAAGATTCTTCGAGAAGAAAAGGATTCCCATGTAATTGATTCCCTCCGCAGGGTGTTTCTCTCAGCTCCCGGCAACAGCCTTCCCGGGGCTACCGTAATTGAGCACTTTGTTGGGGTCCTCCTTTATTGGGGGGAAAAACGAAGGGCGGATTATGAGAAACAACTCCCTTTCTTCTTGAAAGATCTTGAGCTTCTTCTCAAAAGCAAAGGACTCCTGCCTAAGACTCTGGTTGCGTTTGCCCGTTCCCTAAAAAATGCCGGATTAAAGCGGCCCGCATCCTTGATACTTGCGGCTCCTTCCCTTGTCGCATTGGATTCGATGGCGGAAACCCTCCCCGAGAAGCAGCGGATCGAAGCACTTAGGATTCGAAAGGAGCGTGCCTCTCTCCTACTTTCCCTCCTCGTCGAAGAGGGGATTCCGGTGGATTGGAAGGATGCAACAAAGACTCTCCAGGCACAGAGAATCTTGGGAGCAAAAAAGGGACTTTTGGATCTTGGAAATGAGAGTCCGAGAGCAGTGTTTTATCTTGCTTGGGCTGAACTCTTTTCCGGAAATCCTTCCAAGGCCGAAAGCCTGTTTACAAGGTTCCGCAACTCTAAGCCCGCACCTTCTCCCCAAATTTTGGGAATTGCTACTTTGTTGCACGCAAAGGCTCTTCTAAGGATCGGGAAGCCTCGAGCTGCTTCCGCCCTTCTTTCCTCTCGAAAGGATCTTGAGGGAATGACCCTTCTTCTGGAGGCCCGTAAGGCAGCTGGGGATCACGCTGGAGTCGTTTCCCTTGTTCAGGATTTATTGCAATCTCCGAATATTCCTGCTTCGGGGCCTAAGCATGTCGACCTTCTTTTGGATTTAGCGGAGGCGCAAATAGCCATGAAGGATTTGGAGGCATGCCTATCCACTGTGAAGAGTCTCCCGCTTTTGACTCGTGACAGTGCTCAAAGCAGGCTCAAACTCCTGCGTTCTCAGATCCGTTCTCTTCTTAAAGAGTTCGAAAAGAAGAAAAAGAAGGGAACTCCGAAGCCTGTCCCTTCAAAAAAAACAGCCACTCAAAATGCTTCTCCCGGGTCGGGGAAAAAGACGGGAAGCTCCCCAGCTAAGGGGGCCCAACCTGGGGGTAAGAAGGCCGAGGGGGAAAAGAAAAAAAAAGGAAGGAAGTGAGGCTTGCTTTCAATCGACTCCTTCTTAGACTCCTCTTCCCGCATTTGAGCGGAATACCGGCGCGGGGTGGAGCAGTCCGGTAGCTCGTCGGGCTCATAACCCGAAGGTCGGAGGTTCGAATCCTCTCCCCGCCACCAAACAAGAAGGAAGCCCCTTTGAGAAAGTTTCTCTGGGGGCTTCCTTTTTTTATCCGCTCGCTTCATGGGAGTGGGTCAAGAGCATCCAAGCTCTGTTTTACAAGGGGGCGGGCTCAAATTTACGAGGAAGGATGAAGTTCGTTGGCGGGTTCGGTCATGCTTGAAAGGATGTTGGCACGGGCTTTCGCTGGATATGCTCACCGGCGACACCATGAATTCTCCCATGATTGTGGGGGGATTGCTTGCAAGCCTTGCTGCATTCATCTAATCTTCTGCTTTAGAGTGCTTGGAATGGTTTGGGTCGTCTGGGTCTCCCCTTGTCCTTTTCGGTTTCGGTACTTGCATTACTAGTACTCGTTGTACTTGTTGTGATTTTTTTGTAGGCATTGCTGCTCGGTTTCTGCGTCTCCAGGGAAACCCATTGGGATTTCAGAGCTGGGCAGTTGAAAAGGAAAAAGAGGTAACCATGTCTGAGCAATCAGCTACGGGCGTCGTCAAGTGGTTTAACGAAGAAAAAGGATACGGTTTCATCCAGCAGGAAAGCGGTCCGGACGTTTTCGTTCACTTCCGGCAAATCAATGGAACAGGACACCGCACTCTAAATGAGGGGCAAAAGGTGACCTTTGATATCGTTCAAACGGACAAGGGTCTCCAGGCTGAAAACGTTTCCATCCTTGACTGATCCCGTTTCTCTTTGCATCAAGTCTTCTCTTTCTTTTTGAGGGTGATTTCTTGGGGCGGAGCAGAGCCCTCTAAATCCTTTTGGGTTTGGGGGGCTCTTTCCTTGTACCCTCTCTCGATCTCATGAATCATGTGGGTTAGGCTTCTTCCATGCGGATAAGGGACGGCGTACCAAAGGATAGGAACTCCTGGGGGAAGGGGATCACAAAGGGGGATTACCTCTTATTGGGAACTGGGCTCTTTTTTTTCCTCTTATCCGGGATGGTCTGGTTTTTCGTAGAGAAGGGGACTCGATGGGAATCCTTGGAAACATGGATTGTGGCGTGGACGGGCGGGAAGCAAGCAAGGGGGGTTGTCTGGTACGCTGCCACGACGCTGAGTGACCTGGGCCATGGTCTTTTTCTGGGTGCTTTGCTGTGGAATTTATGGATTTGGGGAATGAATCGGGAACGCCTCCAAGAAGGCATTCTTTGGCTTCTTTTCTCCGGTCTTGCCTGCAGTTTTTTAAAGTTTTTGGTGGACCGAGATCGCCCCTTTGGGGCTGGACCCCACTCATGGCCCTCCGGGCATTCCGCTGCGGTATTTTCGATGGCTTTGTTTCTCGGAAAGGGATGTCGGAGACCTTGGGCTGCCTTGTATCTCTTTTTGAGTGTTTTGGTGGGGGGGAGCCGTGTGTTTCACTTAAGACACTATCCTTCCGACGTGCTTGGAGGGTTTGGCCTTGCGGCCCTTTTAGGTCCCCTTGTTCGGAGGATTCCCCCCTTTTTTCCGAAAGCGCTGGAAGAGAGATTTCCGAGGCAGGTGGCCCTTGGGATCGGGCTTTTTGTTTTCTTGGTGGGGGTCCAAGGCATGCCCCAAAGGCCTGATCCCAGCGTTGGTTTCGTGGGAATCCTCCTTTTCCTTGGCCTGTCCGGGCTTTTCCAGGAGAAAGGAGCATGAGCCGCTCTCTCCGCCGAGCCATTCTTCGTCGGCCACGGACAAGTCTCTTTGTTCTTTTCCTGCTTGCCTTTCTCGTTTCTGTTTCTGGAATCTCCCATTTTTCTCTGTTGGATGTGGATGAACCCCGTTTTGCCGCGGCATCCAGAGAAATGTTGAAGGCGGGGGGGGATTGGATCATTCCCCATTTCAATGGGGAGGAGCGCTTTGACAAACCCATTCTGATTTACTGGCTTCAAGCAGGGGCCATGAGGATCTTTGGTGAAAATGCCCTTGGGGCTCGGCTTCCTTCCTCCATAGCGCTTGGTTTGGCCGCCCCCGTGACAGCTTTGATCGGCATCGAATTGGGCCTTTCCTTTTTGCTTTCCCTTGTTGCAGGTGTGGTCCTCAGTACCTCCGCTCAAGCGCAGATCATGGGACATGCCGCTACTGCGGATGGAGTCATGCTCTTTTTTGTTCTTCTGGCTTCCTTTTTCCAAATCCGCAGATTTCATCGGGGAGCAAGTGTGGGGAGTTTCTTTGGGCTTTGGGGGGCCTTGGGATTCGCTTTTCTCACAAAAGGGCCACCAGCTTTGGTCGCACCCATGGCTTTAGGAGCGGGGATTCTTTGGGCGGGAGGACGACCCAAGATCCGTTCGGTTCTCTGGGGTTGCCTCTTATTGCTTGCCATGATCCTTGCCTGGGGGCTCCCTGCATTGGAGCGGAGTGATGGGAGGCTTTGGACCCTCGGGTTGATGAAGCATGTGGTGGAAAGGAGCCTTCGTCCCTTTGAAGGTCATGGGGGGTTCGCTCCTTGGTGGTATCTATTCTATCTTGTAAGCGTTCCTCTGACTTTCCTACCTTGGTCCCCCTTTTTGGTGTATGGCTTTTCCTGGTGGAAGCGTGCCCTTTTCGGTGTCGAGGCTCAGGCCGCAAAAATCTTAGGGGTATGGGTCTTGGGGACAATCCTGGTGTTCACTCTTGTGACTAGCAAGATGCCCCATTACCCCCTTCCATGTTTTCCGGCCTTAGCCCTTATTGTGGCCTTTGGACTGGAGCGAAGGGTTTATTCTGGAACCAGGGTGGCCTTTGTCTTTATCGGGCTTGGATTGTTGCTCCTGATCCTATTTCCCATCCTCCCCTTGGTCGAAGGGCTCCCTCAATCCTTCCTTCCTGCCATGCAGATAGGTCTTGCTCTTTTTCTGGGCTTTTTCTTTGCAGGGCGGGAGGTCCTCCAAAAAAATCCTCTGAAAGCAGCCATGGGCTTGGGGCTTGGCGCAGTCGTGGGTTTTGCCCTTCTTGGAGGGAGGCTCTTACCTTCTGCGAGTCCCTTCTTTTTGACTCCAAGGGTTGCCCCTCTCCTTCGACCCTATCTTGCGGATGGCCTTCCCATTCATAGGTTTCGTATTGTCGTCCCTTCCTTAGTGTTTACCCTCGATCACCCTCTTCCCGTTTTGGAAGAGCATGGGGGGGCTTATCCCTATGCATGGGGACTTGAGGCCATTGGGAAGGGCAGAATGCGAATCCTGACTCGAAGCCGTAAACTCTCTTTCCTTAAAGATGAATTGAAAGGCATCAAAGATCCGGGGCTTCGCGACAGGGTAAGGGAGTATTTGAACCATCCGCTTCTTCAGTGCCGAGGATGGTACCCGGGCCGAGGAAGATGGGTCACCCTGGTTTTGTTGGGGAAGGACTTGCCCCGAAAATAGAGTCAAATCCAATCGAGTCGAAGACCGGCCATGTGGGTTATCGCCATTTCAAGATGAGAAGAGGGGCTGTTTCCAGGTCCAGACGATGGAGCCAGTCCAAAAGGAAACGCTCCGCATTGAGGTCTCCCCTAAGGCGTTTTCGGCTGTGGTTCCAACGAACCAATATTCGGTGGCCTGGGTCAGGAGGAAGGAGGGTTCTTGGAAGCAGGAGCTCAAAATTTTTGATTCCCTTGGTCTTGAGTGTGAATTGGGGATTGCCATGAACTTTTTTCCATTCAGCTTCGACTTGAGCCGTCCGTTCCAAAGCTTTTTTCGCGAAAAGTCTCCGCTTGGCTTCGAGAGACATTCGTTTCCATTTATTTGGCGAGATTGCGATGCCCACTGAATCCTGGATTTTTTTTTCATCCAATTTCGTTGCTTGGAACCAAAAGGATCGAGAATGAGCCAAGCGTGCACAGCGGAAAAGGAGATGCTCGGGACAGGGACTCAAGCGCCTTTTGGAGAAAAAGGAATCCCAAGGGGCCTTCGACATATCATAGGAATGCCCCAAGAGGGGGAAGGTCAGGAACTGTTTATTTGGAGCTTTCTTTTTGTGGAAATAATCAAAGGCATAGCGGAGGTTCCAAAGCAGGCCGGGATCATCTCGGAGACCTTGAAGGTCCAAAATGGGAATTCCCCAGAGATTGTCCAAGAGACGCAGGTTGTTTTGTCCTCCCCTTGTTGTGAGACGAGGTCCACCAATCATCGGGGCTACTCCTGCCCAACGATCCGGATAACGAAGCGCCAAATCCCAGGAGAGATGCCCTCCCCTACTTGTACCGCCAAGAAAAACTCTGTTTAAGTCAATGGGAAAATGTAAGAGAGCAATACGAAGAGTGGAAAGTTCGGCTTGTCGTTCTCGTTCAGAAAACCCGTATCCTTCCCCAGCATTTTTTCCGGTACTCGCTACGAGGATCAGCTGGTTGCGATCAGCCCATCCGCTCCATTGCTGGATTTGGTTCTGGGCTTTTCCTCCTGAGCCATGCATGGAAAGAAGAAGGGGGTATTTTTTTTCTTTTGGTAACCCTTTGGAAGATAGATCAGAATTTCACGCTGCTGAGTTCCTTCCTTGGCACCCAAAAAGACTTGAGCTTGAAAGGTTTGCGTGCTGCCTGGCTTGGAACCGGACAAGGGCAGCAGAGGATGGGGAAGTTTTAAAACTCTTCTTTCCCATTCCAGGGAGTCTCCTTTGTATTGGGAAAGAAGAACTCTCAGCTTTTTCTTTCGAAGATTTGGGTCTGGAATGGCTGCCAGAGAGAGCAGGTTCTCTGAAAGATTGTTTGCTTCCCTCTGATGACTCGGGGGCGTTCCTTGGAAGCCCATGGATCTATCAGGCGGTTTCAAAGAAAGAGGCAGAGGATCCAATGAACCTTCGGCTTTTGCGCAAAAGCTCTCTTTAGCTTTGGGCAGGTGATGAATAAGGATAGTTAAACCAAGGCTTGTGAAAAGAAAGGGAAGGATCATCCTTCTCATGTTCCTGGATTCTTCTGTGGGGTAAAGAAGAAAGAATCTCATAGAGATTTCGCTTTTTTCCCTGTATTGGAGTGGTTCCTCCCCTTATGGTTCAAATCAGTGTTATTCATGGCCTCAGTCCTCTAGCGGGCACTTTTCCATTCAGAGGTTTCATGAATAATGGGTACCATGAAACAATGTACCGGGGAATGCCTCCTCCCAACCTGGTCCATACGGATGGAAAAAAAGAAGAACCGAGTGCCTCTCGGGGAAATTGCCTCATCGATTTGTCCGAATAGCTCCGATCCAGATCCTCGGGGCTCCTTTGGGAAGAAATCCTCCTTTTCCCGTTCTGCGGCGGTGATTTCTCCATTGTTTTCCTCAATCAAACCTTCAAGAAAAACTTCAAGAAAACCTTCGACAAGGGTTTCTTTAAGGGTTTCTTTAGAAGATTTGGGAGCCTTATCCCATTTGCAAAATCGGATTTTGGAGTCCTGTGCCCTTGGGATCTCAACTTCAGAGTCCTTGGACCAACTCTGCCTTTTGGTTGAGGAGATGGTTCCGGGATCCGTGGCCTCACTTTTTTTGTATGATTCCGGGAAGGGGGTTCTCACTTGGGGAGCAGGCCCTAATCTCCCTCCCGATTTGAAAGAGGAGATGTTTCCTCTTTCTGTAGAGCCGGGCTTTGGTTCGTGTCCTGCTTCCATCCTATCCCAAGGGGAGAATTATGTGGAAGATACCTTGGTGGACGAACGTTGGAACAAGGCCCGTCACATTGCCGAGAAATATGGATTTCGAAGCTGTTGGTCTCTCCCGATCACCGATGGAGAAGCCAGAGTTTTTGGAACCTTTGCGATTTCTAGCAAACAGAAGGGGGGACCGAATGAGTTCCAGAAGGAATTGCTTCAGACCGCCCGATATCTGGCGGCAGTTGCATTGATGAAGGATCGTTATGAAAAGGAACAGGTGCAGCTCAATCGTTCCCTCCAAAACCATCGGCGCTTGGAATCCTTAGGGCGCTTTACCGGAGAAATCGCTCATGAGTTCAACAACATTTTGACCGCCCTGCTCGCCTATTGCGATCTTTTGAAGGGGAAGGCGTTGGATGACGGATCCTTTGGCCCAGGCAGTTTAGAGGATCTCAAGGAAATCGAACAGGCGGGCTTTCGGGGTGTGGAGATCGTTCGCAAGCTTCTTTTGTTTTGTAAGGAGAAACCCTTTGAGGAAAGCGTTTTTTCTCCCAATCGCGTGATCGAAGAGCTTTGTTTCATGTTACGTCAAGTATTAAGGGAAGATCTTGAATTGAACCTGAGCCTGACCAGGAAAGAAATAAGCATTCGTACGGATGAAACGACCTTTGGACAATCTCTTCTTTCTCTCATTTTGAATGTAAGGGATCAACTTTCTAGGGGAGGCCGGGTTCTCGTGAAAACCGATTCCCGTGATTCCGACCCGGAAATGAAGCCCCAAGAAAGAAAGGATGAGGTTTTTTTGTTGCATGTTTGCGGAGTCTCTGCTGATCGTCAGAGAACCTTCAAGGCAGATCTTCATCGAGAGGGGCTTGGCATGGTTCAGAACTTTGCAAAAAGGGCAGGAGGAAAGTTTAATTCCATTCAGGATTCGATGGACCATTCGTGCTGGGAATTGTCGCTTCCTGTTTTCGGTTCCTCAGGATCCTCATCGGCCTATGAGTCGATCCCCTCTCAAAAAAGAGGATTTTTTGGAAAAGGAAAGAAAATCCTCGTTTGCGAGGATGAACCATCGATTCGAACTCTCCTTAAGCGAATCCTTGAGGAACAAGGATTCGAGGTTTGCTTGGCCCCGGATGCTGAATGGGCGGAGAAACTCTTTAAGGAAGACCCTGAGGGATTCGATCTTCTTTTTACGGATATCGTCCTTCCAGGAAAAAATGGTTTCGAGCTGGCCTGTGGTTTACGGGGACAGAGAGATGATTTGCCTGTCATTCTCACATCTGGATATTCTCATGAGATTGTTCCTTTGAGTTCAGATGTTCCTATGAGTTTCCCTATCCTCAAAAAACCTTTTTATTCCAAAGAGCTTCTTCAGGCCATTGGCCACCTTCTTTTCAACGAACCCAAGCCTCTGAATTTTTAACGATCCTCCTGAATTCGTTGCATGAACGATGCTGTTTTCTTTTAGATCAGGATCCGAGGCTCTGCAGGTTCTTTCCAAGCTGAAAGAAGCTAAGCAAATTCAGGAAATGACATTGGGGCATTTCACAAGGCTTTGTTTCCCATTTCCTGCTCCATAGAGGGGGCCTGAACGACCTTCTTTTGTTGGGAAGAAGGGAAAATATCCATTTCCCCCTAAGGCTTGCCCCACGGTGTGGGTGACCTTAATTCCAAAAATCCAAGGGAGCCGATTCATTAGCTTGAAATTTTCCCTATGGAGTCAGCTTTTTATGACTTGGTAGCTGAGGTTGGGCTCTGTTTGGTTGTGCTGGCTAAAGAATTAGCTTGGGGCCCTCCGAGAGAGAGAGAAGGATGCCTATGTGGACCAAGGAGAATGAATGCGGATTAACGAACCAAACACCGGTAGAGAAGTTCAGTTTGGAAAAGATGAGATTCTCTTATCCACCACTGATCCCAATGGTGTAATCACCTTTGCAAATAAAGATTTCTCCAAGGTAGCGGGTTTCACTCTTGAGGAATTGGTTGGGCAACCCCACAATTTGGTTCGCCACAAAGACATGCCCTCCCTTGCTTTCAAGGACCTTTGGGAAACGATCAAAGGGGGCCGTTCGTGGCTGGGAATGGTCAAAAACCATTGCAAGAATGGAGATCATTATTGGGTGGATGCCTATGTGACTCCGATTCATAAGAATGGAAAAATAGTTGAGTTCCAATCCGTTCGCGTTTTGCCGGAGAGAAACCGGGTGGACCGTGCGGAAGCGCTTTATGCAAAGCTGCGGAATTCACCCAAGGGATCCCTTCCGAGAGAAATCCAAGCTCCAAAGTTCAGCCTCCAGCAGAAGGTGTTCGCCGTTTTGGGTGTTTCCCTCCTGATTGCGGCCCTTCCCATCCTAATGATGGGAACAGGACTTGCCTGGTATTGGTTGGTGGCAGGATTTGCTGCGGGGGGGCTTTTGGGATTGGCGGGCTTGGGAAGGGTCTTGCATCCGGTTTTGGAGGTCGCCAAAGAGGCGAAAGAGGCTTATGACAACCCTCTTGCCCATTATATTTATTCGGGAAGAACAGATGAGGCGGGTGCCCTTCGCTTCCTTCTACATTATAGAAATATGGAAGCCGTAGGGATCTTGGGCCGTCTCAGGGAGTCTGCCGAGGGTCTTGTCCAAAGTGCCGAGGGCCTGAAAGAGGGGGCCAAGGTTACGAGTGAGAAATTGCAGGGACAACGGAACGCGACCGAACTTGTGGCGGCAGCCATGGAAGAGATGAGCGCTTCGGCGACAGAAGTGGCGAACCACACTGAGAATGCCACCGATCATGCTAAGGATTCCGCTCTTCAGGTTGGTGAAGCTCTTCCTGTTGTGGAGGGGGCCGAGTCGTCCATGAATTCTCTCTCCTCTTCGGTGCAAAGCGCTGCCGAAGAGATTGAGACTTTGGTGAAGGAAAATGATCGAATCCGTAAGGTTTTAGGGATCATCACTGACATCGCCGAACAGACGAATCTGCTGGCCTTGAATGCGACCATTGAAGCCGCGAGAGCTGGTGAGCAGGGCCGGGGCTTTGCAGTGGTCGCGGATGAAGTTCGGGCTCTTGCCCAAAGGACGGAGAAGGCAACGGGAGAAATTGAAGAAGTCATTCAAAAATTACGATCTCGAGCGGAGGAGGCAAGAGAGATCATGGTCCGTGGCCGGAGCTTAAGTGAAAAAACGGCCCAGGATGTCCAATTAGGTGCTGAAGCTTTGAGGCAAATAGGGAATGGGATCCACTTCATCCAGCAAATGAGCGAGGGAATTTCCCTCGGAGCCAATGAGCAGAAAAAGGTCTCCATGGAAATGGTGGAGAAGGTCGTCAACATCAGCCAATCGGGTGCTGAACTCAATGAACTTGCGGAACAAAATGCCGAAGAGGGGGATCGCCTTCTCAAGATTTCCCAGGGGCTCAAGGATCTTGTGATCCAGTTCAGGGGTTAAAAAAAGGGGGTGGATCCCTCACCTCCCGAGGGGGGACTGCGACACCAAGCCCCGGAAAAAACTTAGGCAATATCTTTGCCTGAGAGGGGCCTCCTCGCAACACTGTTGCGCCGGAGGATAGATGATGAAGGTCGGAGTTCCCCGCGAGTTGAATCCTGTTGAAACCAGGGTCGCGTTAAGTCCAGAGTCAGCGGCGCGATTTAAGCGCCTCGGAGTCGAGGTCCTTTTCGAGAAGGGCTTGGGCGTAGGCTGCCATTGGGAGGATGCCCTTTATGAAAAGGCTGGAGCCAAGGTCGTCAATGACCGGAACCAGCTCCTTTCGGAGAGTGACATCCTCTTACGGGTTCAAAATGGGCCACCTGAAGAGATTCCCAAGCTGAAAAAGGGCCTTATCCAAGTTTGCTTTCTGGACCCTTTCCGAAACCGAGAGGGTGTTGAAGCCCTGCGACAGGCGGGAGTTTCGGCCCTCAGCATGGAAATGGTTCCTCGGTCTACCTATGCCCAGAAAATGGATGCCCTCAGTTCTCAGCATTCTATCGCGGGTTACGCGATGGTGGTCTTGGCGGCAGATCGGCTAGATCGGGTATTTCCAATGATGATGACCCCTGCTGGAAATATTGGACCCGCACGAGTTTTTGTCATTGGCGCCGGCGTTGCTGGTTTGCAGGCCATTGCGACAGCTAAGAGAATGGGGGCTCGGGTGGAAGCCTTCGATACACGGCCTGTTGTCGAAGAACAGGTTCGTTCCTTAGGAGCGAAATTCGTCAAGATTCAACTTGGCGAGACCGGGCAGACTGAGCAGGGCTATGCCAAAGAGTTGACAGAAGAACAAAAGGCCCTCCAACGAGCGGGGATGAAGAAGATTTGCTCCCAAAGTGATGTGGTGATTACCACGGCTCAGCTCTTTGGGCGACCGGCTCCTATTGTCGTCACTAAGGAAATGCTTTCCTCCATGCGGCCTGGGTCTCTAGTTGTGGATTATGCGGTGGAGAGTGGAGGTAACGTCGAGGGAAGCAAACCCGGGGAAGAAATCGATGTGGGCGGAGTCAAGGTTTTGGGATTCCGTAACATCCCCGGTCGCATTGCTGCGGATGCAAGCCGCATGTATGCGAACAACCTTTATTACTTCCTTGAAGAGTTTTTCGACAAGGAAGCCAAGCAGTTCCATTTCGATCCTGAAAATGAGATCTATAAAGCTTGTCTCATCACTTCCGAGGGCAAGGTGGTCAATCCCATGGTTCTTGAGATCTACAGCAAAGAGGAGGGAGGATCATGAGTTTTGAAATCCTTGCCTTTCTGTTCATGCTTTCGATGTTTTTAGGATTGGAGTTGATCGCCAAAGTGCCATCACAGCTCCATACACCTCTGATGTCGGGTTCCAATGCGATTTCGGGGATTACCCTGATCGGTGCCATGGTCTTGGCGTACAACCAAGGAAGCACCTTTGCCTTGATTTTGGCGGCTGTGGCCGTCTTTTTTGCCTCGATCAATGTGGTCGGAGGATACCTCGTGACCGACCGAATGCTGGAGATGTTTAAGAAGAAGGATGAGAAGAAGGGGGGAGGGCAATAATGGACTCCATTCGGATTCTCCTGCTTTTGATTGCTGCAGCATGCTTCATCTTAGGCCTGAAGCTTCTGGGTAAGCCCGAAACGGCGCGGAAGGGCAACATGATCTCCGCAATGGGGATGTTGGCCGCCGTCCTGGGCACATCTTTGATCGTCTGGGAGCACCATGGATCGTTTTGGCCAATGAGCATCGCTATCCTTGCGGGGGCTGCTATTGGGATTCCTACCGCAAAGAGGGTCAAGATGACCGCCATGCCGGAGATGGTGGCTCTTTTCAATGGCTTTGGGGGGATCGCAAGCCTCTTGGTCGGATGGTCTCAACTCCATTTATTCATGGTCCAAGAGAAAGCGGCATCCCTTCTCTTTTTTGCAGGGATTTCCATTTTCTTAGCCATGTTGATCGGGGGGATTACTTTTACAGGAAGCCTCGTTGCTTTTGGGAAACTTGCAGGGCATATCCCAACAAAGCCAATTATCCTTCCCCACCAAAATCTTATCAATGGAGCTGTTTTACTCCTGGTCTTAGTCGGTGCAGTGGTTTTTGGTTTTTACCCTGACCAATACTGGATTTTCTTAATCGCTGCTGTCATCAGCCTTGGAATGGGGATTACCGCCGTGATTCCTATCGGAGGGGCGGACATGCCTGTCGTGATTTCCTTGCTGAACAGCTATTCGGGGTTGGCAGCTTGTGCGGCGGGCTTGGCGATCCAAAACACTCTTTTGATTATTACCGGGGCCTTGGTCGGTGCTTCGGGGATCATCCTGACCAACATCATGTGCAAAGCGATGAATCGAAGCTTGGCCAATGTGTTGTTCTCAGGGTTTGGGGCTTCTTCCCCAAATGCAGCTGGGGGAGGAAGCGGGGAGAAGCGCGAGGCCAAATCCAAAACGCCTGAAGATGTTTACTACCTTCTTGAAGCGGCCAATTCGGTGGTTTTCATTCCGGGATATGGAATGGCTGTTGCCCAAGCGCAGCATGCTGTTCGTGAGTTGGCTGATATCCTTATGGAAAATGGAACAGACGTAAAGTTTGCAATCCACCCCGTTGCAGGCCGCATGCCCGGGCACATGAATGTTCTCCTTGCTGAGGCGAACGTAGACTACGATCAGCTCGTGACCATGGATGACATCAACCCCATCATGGATACCATGGATGTTGCCGTAGTCATTGGGGCAAACGACGTCGTGAACCCTTCAGCCCGGGATGATCCCAATTCAAGCATTTATGGGATGCCGATCATCGAGGCAGACCGCGCCCGAACTGTTTTGATTCTGAAGCGTTCCCTCGGTTCGGGGTTTGCTGGAATCGAAAATCCCCTGTTCTATGCAGATAATGGTTACATGGTCTTTGGGGATGCGAAAAAAACCCTGGAGGCAATCGTTTCTGAGTTCAAGGAAGACTGATCTTCTTTTTCGGGTTGGTCCCAGGAAAAAACTGGTTGAAAACCTTTCCTATCTCCCATTGTGGGGAGGCGAGGTCTCCCTATTATGTGACCGTCACGTGGAGGAACCTGCAGGTGGCAGGAACCCCGCGCGGTGCCAATGAGGGGGGAGAAGGTTCTCCCCCCTTTCCCAGATAACCATCTGCGGGAATCCCGCGGAGAAAATAAATGGAGGAGACCTCATGGGTTTCGAATTACCTGAATTGCCTTTTGCCATGGATGCTCTTGCCCCCGCGATTTCTAAGGAAACGCTCGAGTACCACTACGGAAAGCATCACCAAGCCTACGTCAATAACATCAACAAACTCGTCCCCGGGACTCAATGGGAGGGAAAGAGCCTGGAAGAAATCATCAAAGGTGCTGAGGGTGGCGTATTCAACAATGCTGCTCAAGTCTGGAATCATACTTTCTACTGGAATGGCTTGAGTCCCAATGGGGGAGGGGAACCCGGCGGGGCCATTGGAGATGCGATTGCAAGCGCCTTTGGGTCCTTCGAGGAATTTAAGTCCCAATTCAGTGCGGCGGCAGCAACCCTCTTCGGCTCAGGTTGGGCTTGGTTGGTAAAAAACGCTGAGGGCGGGCTTGCGATTGTCCAAACCAGCAATGCAGGGAATCCTCTTCGGGATGGCCTGACCCCGGTTTTGACTTGTGATGTTTGGGAGCATGCTTATTACATCGATTACAGGAATGCGCGCCCCAAATACATTGAATCCTTTTGGGATCTTGTGAACTGGGAAGCTGCAGAAAAAAATCTGTAGTTCTGATCCCTCTCCATCTCCGGTTGGCGGTTTTTTTGATTTCACCCCGCCAACCGAGGTTTTTTGTCATTGTTTCCAAAATTTAGCCCCCTTTTTTCTACAGACTTGTTACGGCTTTTCCCCAAAGGGGACTCCTTTTCTCCGATACACTTCACTGAAGTCGTTGGTGAATCAAATGGAGTCAGCTGTAGATTTGGATTGGTTCGGAAAGGAACCTTCCCAGGGTGTAAGGAAGATTTGGAGAGCCCTCCAGGTCCTTTTCTTTGGATTGGGGGTGGGTCTTCTTGTTTTGCTGGGAATCAAGCCCAAGTTGGGGCTCAATTTGTTTTGGAACCTCTGGATTCCTCTTGCACCTGCTCTTCTTTTACTCATTCCTGGCTTTTGGCGAAATGTCTGCCCCCTTGCTACCGGTTCTCTGATCCCCCGAAGATTTTCTTTAGCCCTGGGCTTGCGCGCCGGGAGGCTAACCATGGGTTTCTTTCGTGGTCTTGGGGTTCTGGCTCTTCTCATCATTGTTCCTCTCAGACATCCTTTTTTCGATCATGACGCCTCTCTGACTCTTCTTCTCTTTGCCCTTTTGATTTTTTCCGCATTGGTTTTTGGGATGGTTTTTGAATGGAAAGCGGGATGGTGTGCCGGTGCTTGCCCCATTCATCCCGTCGAGCGACTCTATGGAAAAAGGTCTCTTGCTCAGTTCTCCAACGTGCAATGCGATCATTGCGCAAGTTGCGTTCCTCGTTGTCCCGATTCGATCCCCAATGACAGACCCTTTCGTGGGAAAAGAAGTGGCTTCTTCCAATTCCTCGATGGTGCATTTTTCCCCGGCTTCTTCCCTGGCTTCATTTGGGGTTGGTTCCAGGTGCCCAATTTCCTTGGTCATTGGATATGGGGGGACTTAGTTTCAACCTATTCCTACCCCTTGCTTGGAGGACTTTTCACCCTTTTTCTATTCTCTGTTTTGCTGGCTCTCATCCCCCAACAACGGCGCCCGCTCCTCCCCTTGTTTTTCGCGAATATCGCCATTGGTTGTTATTACTGGTTTCGGATTCCGGCCCTATTCGGGATGGGCCCCTATCCAGGGGATGGGATGCTCATCAACTTGAAGGCGAGCTTCCCGGGCTGGATTGAGCCCTTGATCCACTTGGGAGTTTTTCTTCTGATGTTGCTGTGGTTTCTCCGAGGAATCCAAAGGAAATCTTCGAGTTGGCTGCATCGACCTCGGATTTCGTCCACCCTTCGATAAGATGGGGGTATGCGAGCAAGCCTGTTTTCCCTTTTTCTGATCCTCTTTTTTCCATGCTTTTTTCTCCCCAACCTTTCTTGTCAGGAAGGATATGGCCTTGAGATCAAGCAAGCAGAAGACCTCTTGGCCCGGGGTAAAAGGGCGCGTGCTCGCAATGCCTTTGAAGACATCTTGGATGCGGTGGAAGAAGAAGCTCCAGAGGATCGCCCTTCTCCTGCGGAAAGGGGACGTTCACTACGGGGCCTGGCTCGGATCAATCTTGAAACCGGTCGGTATGAAGAAGCACTCGTAAATCTGGAACGGGCTCGCAAGATCTTTCCCGAACCTAGGACCAGGCTGATGGAAGCCCGGGTCCGTTCCCGTCTCGGCCAATATGAAAAAGCGATTTCATTGATCACGGTTCCCCTTCAGGACAAAGGAATCGATCGCAGTTTTCAATTGGAAGCTCTCTATCGACTATCCCGTTGGCAGGATGCAATAGGGCATAAAAAACAAGCAAATCAAAGCCTGAATAAGATTGTTCAAATCGGGGAGAGCAGCAGTTTGAAAGCTCCCTCAGATCTCCTTTGGTATGCCAAGGCTCTGATTGCGATCGGAGGAGGGGAGAACCTGCAGCAGGCTGCGGCACTTCTGATTGAGGCCACGAAAAAAGATCCGCGCTTGGCGGAGGCCTATGTGACTCGAGGGGATTTGCTCTTTCTGGTGTATCGAGAAGCTCGGGGGTATCCGAGTGGGGAAAGCGAATACAAGCGAGCCCTCCGGTTTTGCGGGGAAGTCGAGGATGCCCTTGTCGGTTTGTTTCGGACCAGAAAGGATAACTTTCTATTGGATTACACAAAAACTCTCCGGTTTTTGGCCCGTGCTTTGGCTTTGAATCCCCGGTCGGTTCCCGCCTTGGTGGCCAAGGGAAGCCAGCGGATCAATGATCGCGCTTTTGAGTCGGCCCGCAGGCTTCTCCAAAAAGCCTTGAGCATCAATCCACGGGATAAGGGGGCTCTCGCCGAGATGGCAGCAGTTTCTTTTTTGACTTATCGCAAAAAAGACTATGAGCGTTTCCGAAAAAAAGTTGAGATTTTGGACCAGAACGCCTTTCTCGTGGATTCCATTTTGGGATCGCACATGGTCTCTCTCTATCGTTTCCCCGAGAGCCTTCCCCTTTTTGCAAGTGCTCGCAAGGAGCGTCCCAACGACTATGACACATTGATTGCCTCGGGAAGAGGCTTGATTTATGCGGGGAGGGCCAACGAGGGAGCCAAATTCTTAGAGGCCTCCAAGAAAGTGCATCCAGGTTTTGTGCATCCCTGGAGGGACAATCAACTCCTGCTGCAAAAACGAATTGATGAGGAATATAAACTCTACCCCAAGGGCAATTTCCTCATGGTGATGAAGCCAGAAGAGAAGGGGGTCTTGCTTCCTTATTTGAGTTTGACTTACGAGAAGGCCTGGCGGGAACTCGGGCTCAAGTATGGGATCTATCCTGACTGCAAGGTGCGAGTGGAAGACTTTGAGCGCTTCGGAGACTTTTCCGTTCGAACTATCGGTTATCAGGGGTTTGGGGCCTTAGGGGCTTGCTTCGGCTGTTTCATTACTTCTGTCTCTCCCACCGCTCCCGAGTTGCGCACGCAATTTTCCTGGCGTGTTACCGCACGGCACGAGTTTTCCCATGTCTTACATCTCATACTCTCAAAAGGCCGTGTTCCCAGATGGTTGACTGAAGGCCTGGCGGTTTTTGAGGAATTGGCCATGGACCCATCAAATGACCGCCGCATGGAACGGGAACTTTTCACTTATTGGAAAAACGGTGAAGTCTTTCCTGTCTCTGAGCTCAACACTGCCTTCCGAGGGCCCACAATTCTTTTCGGATATTACCAAGGTGGTCTGATTGTACGTCACATTGCGAGGGACTTTGGGTTTCCCAAGCTTGTGGAGATTGTCAAAGCTTTTGGGAAGGATATGGGGACGGAAGCCATTTTTCGCAATGTTCTGGGGATTCCCAGCAAGGAATATGATCGCCGATTCTTAAACTATGTTGCCTCCAAGGTGGGGAGGCTTCGTTTGGTTCCGAGTGTTCATGAAAGGTGGTTGCAAAGGCTTCTCCTCCAAGTGGAACGCAATCCTGGAGATGTCGGAGCTCGTCTTCTCCTCGCACAGGCTTTTTCTCAGCGTCACAACGAAGTGGACGCTGGGACACAGATTGCTGCATTAAAAAAACTGGATCCTGACAACGGTGGGGTTTACCTGCTCCGGGCGAATCTGGCCCTCCAAAGGAATGATCTCAGGGGGGCTCGCAAGCTCTTCGAGTTGGGTTTTTCCCATGGAGGAGATGACTTTGATTCAAGGATGGCCTATGCGGGGATCCTTGAGAAGGCCGGCAGGAAAAAAAAGGCTCTAGAACAGGTGGAGAGTGCCATTGCCTGTTGGCCGACCTGTCCGATCAGTGGTAACGGCTCTCCTTTTGCCATGAAAGCCAGGCTCTTGAGGGCCATGGGCAAGGAAGACGAAGGGCTCCGTGTCTTGGAAACCTATGTCCGATTCAATTCTCGCGACTATGGAGTGTTTCGATATCTTGCTAAGGCCTTTCGGAAACGCGGGGATCGGGAAAAAGAAAAAACCTATTTGATGAAGGCAAGGGATATTGACCCTTTTGATCGGGCCCTCCATGAGAGATTGGCGGAGATTCTGCTCCAAGAAGGTAAAGATTCGCGTGCTCTTTTTCTTTTGCAAATAGCCTTAGCTACTCCCCTTTCGAAGGATCGCTCTGCTCTGAAATCAGCTCCCGGACTCAAAGGAAAAAAAGTTGAGGATCCAAGGACTGTGGAGGCACGGATTCGAATCCGAATCGCAGAGATCTTACGGGGGGCAGGGGATTCTGAAGGGGCCAAGGCCATGGCAAAGCAGGCAAAGGGATTGAGGGCTAAGCTTAGCCAGGAGTTTCAGGAGCGATTGGAGGAGGTCTTGAGATAACTTCCCCTCTGCTATTTTTCCTTTGCCGCCAAGGATTTCGGAGAGGAAAGAATGGTTACCCGGCCTGGACTCGAACCAGAACTGGAAGAATCAAAATCTTCTGTGCTACCGATTACACCACCGGGTATTGCAATCCCGCATTGCGGGGAAGCTGAAAACACGACGAAGGGATGGTTACCCGGCCTGGACTCGAACCAGGAATGGAAGAATCAGAATCTTCAGTGTTACCAATTACACCACCGGGTATCGGATCCCATCGCCATGTCTGTTCAGTAAAAGAAACAGGCAAAGAACTTACTTTGAGAAGGAGAAACCTCCTCCTAAGGAGGGGAAAAGTAGCAGATTTACGTCATGGGTCAAGGCTGACCTCGTGGAGCTTGTCTCTTTAAAAAAGGGGGCTTCAGCCGGCATGTTCCAGTCCTCTTTAAACTCTCCTTTCATGACCTAGTTTCTTTGCTTTTCTCTCTTCAGAATCCCCAAGGGGGCATCCCAAGGTCTCTCCCAGGGAGGGGACAAAGGGCTTAGGAGGATCCATGCTGGGGGCCAAACATTTGAAGCCATTCTTCTTCGGTCTTGGGTTTAAAGACATAGTTGAGCTTTTTTGTTTCCTCGAGAGTCCCGGATGAGGCTTCGGAGTAAAGATGCCCAGGGAAGATGATGGTCTCATTGGGAAGCTTCGCAAGTTTGTCGTGGATGGAATGGTATAGGTCTTGGGTATTTCCCCCAGGGAGGTCGGTTCGCCCACATCCCTGTAAAAAAAGGGTGTCCCCTGCAACCAGGTTTCCATCGACCAAGAAACATTGGCTTCCCGGCGTATGACCTGGAGTATGAATCAAGCGGATCGGGATCTTCCCTACTTCGAGCAGATCGCCGGATTCGTGCAATTCCATGTCGGTCTTGGAGATCCCTGTCATTTCTTGGATCCAGGGGGCTTCGATTTTTTGGGCATGGATTTTTACAGGATGGAGCTGGAGAAGCTCGTGGATCCCCTGCACAGGGTGCCCCATGAGATCTCCTCCAATGTGATCGGGATGGAAGTGCGTGGCTAAGACTCCCTCAATTTCCATCTCATCCAAAGCAGCGATGTCAAGAATCTCTTGAATGGCATAGGCCGGATCAACCACAACGCATTTTTTTGATTCAAGGTCTCCGATGAGGTAAACAAAGTTGACCATCCCGGAAGCCACAGGGTTTCCCTGGGCGAAGTCTCGACCTGAAAGGAGTTGTCGAAAGTAGAGAGGGTTGTTCATGACAGGTTGAGGGTAATGGGGAAGGGAGCCCAAAGAGGGGGAAAATGGTCGGGCAGGTGGGATTCGAACCCACGACCTTCGGCTCCCAAAGCCGACACGCTAGCCAAGCTGCGCTACTGCCCGCCTGTGTCCACCTTAAGGAAGTTGGTAGGACAAAATTGAGGCGAATGATCTAGCAGGCCGAGGGCTTAAACACAAGGTCCGAGCCCTCTTTTTCGCCTGACACTTTGCAGGAAATAGGAAACTGGAAGAAGAGGGGCGGTTTTATTGCACTTCGAGGCGGTAAAGAGTGAACTTGGTTCCTGGGGGAACCTGGAATAGGGCTCCAATTCCCCGCTGAATGCGCCCAAAACCCCTTCCAAGCGAACTTCGTTTGGGTTTGGGAGGGGCTGGCAATTCCAGGTTTCCGATTTTAACAAATTCAGCGCCTTCCGGCAGTTTGGATTGTACGCTCTCTACAGTGCGAGTGCTGCGGGCGAGCCAAAAGACCTCTTTGCCTTCATTGATCGCCAGGGCAAGGAGGTCCTTTGCAATGCGCTTCCCTCGTTCGGTTCGGTCCTTGACCGCATAGGCCTTGCGAAGCTTTTTTCCTTTGTTGCGTTGCATCGGGCTTGCCCGATTCGGTTGTGTTGGATTGGAGGGATTCTTTTTGGGGCCTCTTGGGGCTCTTCCCGTGGTTCCCCCTCCAACGGGACCGCGGGGCGATGGGGGTCTTGGGGCTTTCGCATTCGTTCTTGCAGGTTCTTGGGAAGGGTTCCGACCCCTACGGTTTCTTCGGAAGAATCGAGACCAGCGACTCCTTCTCCCTGAAATGGAAGCGATGAGGGATTCATCCAGCAGAGTCCATTTGGGGTAGTATTCCAAGCTCGAGTCAAGGCGGCGATCGGTGATTAAGGCTGCTCCACTAGGGACTTGTTTCTGAAGGTAGGAAACAGCAATTTGGACGTCTTCCAACTTTTGATGGATGCGATCCATTTTTTCGAAGGTTTTGGGAGCCCAGATTCCGGTTTGGAGGAGAAGCATCAAGGCGATTCCCAGGCGGGCCCCGTTGATTGAGAGCATTTTGTGGAGGCACAGCCCTGCGGGGATTAACCAAAGAGGGATGGTCGGAACCAAAAAGCGAAGGCCACTCATAAGGCTTCGGCCGCCGGAACCCCAATAATAGGCGGAATACACAATGGTGATGGGAAGGCAGATGCCTGCGATGAGAATACCCATGGGGCGATGATTCTTCGCTCGGAGCATGAGGATCAATCCCAGGACAGCAAAGCCAAAAAGGAGACCCACTCCTTGCCCCATCAATGTTTCAAAATAGGTGTTCCATTTGTCAGCGAAAAAATCCAGCCGAAAACCAGTGCTGAATTGCTGTTCTCCTGTAAGAGCGTAACCGGTCAAGAAGGGGGAGCCGAAAGCGTGGGCGTTTCTCCACATCAAAGCTCCAATGGGGAGAAGCGCTCCGAGGAGCCCCCATCCCAGGTCTTTGTACCGCTTGTTTTCGTTGATGATGACATAAAGGAGAAAACCCGCGACTCCTAAGCCGGCGACGACCTCGGCATAGCGGAAGCTGGGGATGGCTCCGAAAGCGAAACCTGCGAGGAGAACTTTCCACCAGCTGGGATTGTTTCTCCATGAGTCCAGGAGAAAAGATCCTAGGAGTAGGAAAAAGCCAACTTGGGTGTGTGCACCCCAATTGAGGGCTTGTTCGTTGAGATCAGGATGGAAGGCAAAGGGGAGGATAAGTCCGAGGGAGAGCCATGGACCGGCACGTTTTTGGATGAGTAGGAAGGCGAGGAGCAGGGAAAGGCTGGCTAGGAGAAGGGTGAGACGAAGAGCAGGTCCGGGTCCGAAGACTTTGTAAGGAATAAGCATCAAGATGCCCACGCCAGGGGGGTAACGACTGAAGAAGCGGCCGTCTGCGGTTTCAAGCCAATGAGTCCCAAGATAGCGGAGAGGGGTTTGGGGGCGAAACCAGTCATGGCCGGTCTCTGCGATCAAAGCCGTTTGAGGGTAATACCCCCCCGCGTCGGGAGAGGAGAAAACGGGGGGAGAGATCTGCCTGAGCCAGAGAAAGTGCCCCAGGGCGAGAAGAAGAGCCAAGAAGAGAGGGAGTTTTTTGCTCATAGGCGGTTTACGCCCCAGAGTCTTTCTGTGTTGGAAGAAAACCTTCTCTTTGTTTTTTTGATCCAACTCCTCGGAACTGCTCTAGTTGCGTGGAATCCCAAGCAAAAGGGCCGTTGGGGAGGTCTCCTTGCTTCTTACTGGCACTTTCTTACGGCAATCCTGCTGGGTTTTCCTTCAATCTCCAGTTCCCGGACAAAAAGCCCTTCCTCACTCCCTGGGATGGGAGCTTCCAGGGTGGAAGCCAGGGTCTGTTCCTGAAGAAAACCCGCGAACGATCGGGCAGCGGTCAAGTAATCCTCGGGAACGTCCAAATAGAGGCGAATCCGATCTGATATATGAAGATCGGCTTCTTTCCTGGTTTGTTGGACGGCTCGAATCAAATCCCGGATCTTCCCCTCCTGGATCAGTTCTTCGTCGAGATGCGTGTCAAGGACGACGATGGCCCGATTCCCCTGGAGAGCATGACAGAGGACGCCTTCCTTGGGTTGAAGAAGGAGCTGAAATTCTTCACCTTCGAGGATTTCTCCGGCGACTTCCACCCTGTTTTTATCCAGACTCTTCCAATGGCCAGCCTTCGCTTCTTTAAGGACCTCCTTCATTTTGGGACCAAGGCGTGGGCCGAGAATCCGTGCTTTTGCCTGAAGGACAAAGTCTGCGTACTGGGAAAAATCCTCTTCGAAACAGACTTCTTTGATATTGACTTCCTCACGGATCAGGGCGCTACGCTCTTCCGATTCCCAAGCTTTGACCCCTGGCCCAGCAACGGTGAGGCGACGGAGCGGTTGGCGGACCCTAAGGTCGGCCTTACGTCGGAGGGCGAGGGCCACCGAGCAAACATCCCGGACACGATCCATGGCTTCTACCAGGGCCTCGTCGGAGGGATACAGATTTGGGTCCGGCCAATCCTCGAGATGGACGCTTTCCCTCTGGGTCAGCCCTTGATAAATCTCCTCGCAAAGGAAGGGAAGGAAGGGGGCGCATACCCGGCAAAAGGCCGACAGGGCGGTATAAAGAGTGTCATAGGCAGCCTTTTTGTCTTGATCTTTTTTTTCTTTCCAAAACCGATCGCGGCTGCGCCTGATGTACCAATTGTTAAGAGCATCCAAATACCCGGCGATATGCCTGCAGGCTCCAGGAATATCATAGGCATCCATCCGCTGAGTGACTCCTTCGATGAGGATGCGTGTCTTAGCCAGGATATAGCGATCCAGAAAATGAGTGGCCTCCAGCTGTTCTTCGCCACGGATTCCATCGGCGTTCGCATAGAGGCTGAAAAAGGACCAGGCATTCCAAACGGGGTTCAGAACGAGTCGAACGACCTCGGCGATCTCTTTGCCTTCACGGTCGATGGAAAGGTCGGAACCCCGAAGGATTGCAGAAGACATGAGAAACCAGCGCAAAGCATCCGATCCCAAGGTTTCGAAGATCTCATCCGGGTTGGGATAGTTGCGCAGCCTCTTGCTTAGCTTTTGACCGTTCTCATCGACAACCACACCATGGCAGATGACATTGGAGAAAGGAATCCGATTGAACAAAGCGGTCGCGAGAACGACCATCGTGTAGAACCAGCCTCGGGTTTGTGCGATATACTCGACGATGAAATCGGCCGGGAAGTGGTTTTCGAACCACTCTTTGGACTCAAAAGGGTAGTGGACTTGCGCGTAGGGCATGGACCCTGATTCGAACCAGCAGTCCAGGACATCCGGGTCCCTCACCATCATGCTTTTGCCGGTCGGGTCATCAGGGTTGGGCCGGGTCAGCTTGTCAATAAAGGGGCGGTGCAGATCCTTGGGTCTTACACCGAAATCCCGTTCCAGCTCGTCAAGGCTTCCGTAGACATCGATGCGTGGGTATTTGGGGTCGGTGCTCCGCCAAATGGGGATGGGGGCCCCCCAAAAGCGGTTGCGGCTGATGGACCAATCCCTTGCTCCTTCAAGCCACTTTCCGAAGGCTCCCTCTCGGATGTGTTCGGGGATCCAGTGGATCTTTTTGTTGTTGGCGACCATCTGGTCCCGGAAAGCCGTGACCTTTACGTACCAAGAACGCATGGCTCGATAGATTAAAGGAGTATCTGTTCGCCAGCAGTGGGGGTAATTATGCAGGTAGGTCTCTTGGCGGACGACTCGGCCCTGCTCTTTGAGGGTTCGCTGGATGGGTTTGTTGGCTTCGAAAACTTGCATCCCTTCCCAAGTGGGGACTTCGGAGGTAAAGAGACCTGCCTCATCCACAGGGCAAACGATGGGGATTCCGGCTTGCTTGCAGGCTTCGAGATCGTCTTCTCCGAAGCCGGGAGCCATATGAACCACTCCCGTCCCGTCCTCCGTTGTGACGAAGTCTGCACCCAGGATCACAAAGCTCTTTTCGTTGTCTTTGAAGAAAGGAAACAGGGGTTCGTAGGAGAGGCCGATCAGCTCCGCCCCCTTGCGGGTCCTGATCCTGCTTGCACCTTCAAGCTCCTTGGCGTAGCGGGTGGTCGCAGCCTCCGCGAGGAGGATGTGGGTGCCATCTTTTTCAAATTCGGCATAGTCCAAATCGGGGCCAACGGCGAGGGCCAAGTTGGAGGGCAGCGTCCAAGGAGTTGTGGTCCATGCCCAGATTTCGGTCGGGACCTCTTGTTCCCTGAGGGTAAAACGCACCGTCAGCGCGGGGTCTTGCCGTTCGCGGTAAGCGTTATCGATGCGTGTTTCAAAGTTGGAAACCGGGGTCTGGGCAGCCCAGGAATAGGGCATGACCCGAAAACCTTCGTAGATCAAGCCCTTGTCATAGAGGGCTTTGAAAGCCCAAAGCACGCTCTCCATGTAGGAGAGATCCATGGTTTTGTAGTCCTTCGAGAAATCGACCCACCGTCCCATACGGTGGACCTGGCGCTGCCACTCCTTCGTGTATTTAAGGACGCTGCACCGGCAGGCCTCATTGAAGGCTTCGACTCCGAATTCTTCGATTTCTTTCTTGCCGGAAATTTCCAGTTCTCGTTCCGTTTCCAGTTCCGCCGGAAGTCCGTGGCAGTCCCAACCAAAGCGCCGCTCCACCCGTTTGCCGCGCATAGTTTGATATCGGGGCACCAGATCCTTGACATAACCGGTCAGAATATGGCCATAGTGAGGGAGCCCGTTGGCAAAGGGAGGTCCATCGTAGAAAACGAACTCGTTTTTCCCGTTTTCCCCTCTCGGCCTCTGCTCGACCGATCGCTCAAAAATCCGGTTCTCGTCCCAAAAGGCGAGAATCTTTTTCTCGATCTGTGGGAAGTTCGCCTTGGGCGGTGCATTCGGATAAGTCGGTTCCTGCGCGGTCATCCTCGTTGAGGCCTCCTCTATGGAAAAACGAGCCGAGGATCATAGCACCGGGATCTTTTGGTGCCTCAATTTCCTCCTGGTCCTAGACCCAAGAAATGGTACAAGGCCCTCCTGTCCCCAGCTCAGTATTGCAGGGACCTTCTCTCCACGGCATCCTTATGGGCGAATATTCCAGGGGGCAGGAATCCTTGGGAACATGCCTGGAGCACCGTGGGTCGAAGGAGCGAGTTTTGGATATTCTAGTTGTTGGATCGGGGGGGCGGGAGCACGCTCTTGCCTGGAAACTCTCTCAGTCTCCTGATGTGGAGACGGTCTTTTGCGCTCCTGGAAATGGGGGGATCTCTCTGGATGCGACCTGTGTCCCCATTGAGGCGACGGATTTTCGAAACCTGATTGCTTTTGCGAAAGAGAAGAACATCGGTTTGACCGTCGTTGGCCCCGAAGTTCCGCTCTGCGATGGGATTGTCGATGCTTTTCAAAAGGAAGGGCTGCTGATTTTTGGTCCCAACCGTCGGGCGGCTGAGATCGAGGGTTCCAAAGCTTTTGCTCGGGATCTTTGCCTCAACCACCACATCCCCGGTCCTCATTCCTGGACCTTTACCAATCTGGCCCAGGCCTACGGCTTTTTGCAGGCTTACAATGGTGAACAAATTGTGGTCAAGGCTTCGGGTTTGGCAGCGGGCAAGGGGGTCCGCATCTGTTCCTCTCTGGATGAGGCGCGACGGGCAGTCTCCGACATGATGGATGCGAACCTGTTTGGGGAGGCGGGGCACAAGGTCGTCTTTGAGCAATTCCTTCAAGGCGAAGAGTGCTCCATTCTCGCCCTGACAGATGGTGACACGATCGTTCCCCTCGAGTCCGCGATGGATCACAAGGCCCTCCTTGAAGGGGATCAAGGACCGAACACCGGGGGGATGGGAGCCATTTCTCCTGCACCTGCGGCCAATCCTCGGACGATCAAGCAGGTTGAAAGCCATGTTTTAGTTCAGACGATTCATGCCATGGCGCAGGAGGGGAGGAAATATTGTGGGGTTCTTTATGCTGGGCTTATGGTGACTCCTCTCGGACCACGGGTGCTCGAGTTCAATGCCCGTTTTGGGGACCCGGAGACGCAAGTCCTGATGATCCGAATGAAATCGGATCTCCTCCCCTTTTTGATTGCATCATCCAAGGGGGATCTCAGTGCATTGAAAGCCGGTCCGGTTTGGGATCAGCGGCCGGCCGCAACGGTCGTCGCTGTTTCCGGGGGCTATCCTGGGCCTTACGAAAAGGGAAAGCCAATTGAGGGCTTGGATTCTCTTCGGGAAGAGGAGGATTTGGTGGTCTTTCATAGTGGAACTGTGCGTGACCCCGAGGGTGTTTTCCGGACTAATGGGGGGCGTGTTTTGAGTGTGACAGCCCTGGGGTCCAATATGGATCAAGCCCTTGCACGCTGCTATGCGGCATTGGATAAAATCCACTTCGAAGGCATGAGCTTTCGCAAGGACATCGGACGAAGGAAGAAAAAATGACAGGAGATCCAGGGGAATTCAAAACCGACTTGCAGGGGGAAGTTGCTCAGGTGCGTGAACATTTTCGCGAGAAAGGTTTCCGATGGACTCGTCAAAGACAGACAATTGTTGAAACCGCCTTTGAGACCCATCGGCATTTTTCCGCAGAAGATCTTCTTCACATGGTGGAGGAGAAGATTGGGCCGGGTGTGGCTCATTTGGCAACGATTTACCGTACTTTACAAGCCCTTGAAGAGGGTGGATTTATTGAAGGTTTGGAGGTTGGAAAGGGTGGGCGGCTTTTCGAGCATGTGTTGGGGCATGCGCATCACGACCATATTATCTGTTTGGATTGTGGTGCCCTGATCGAATTTCATGATGAGGCTTTAGAAGCCAAAAAGCTGGAGGTGGCCGAGGCGAATGGATTTGAAATGGAGTCGCATTCGCTGCGGATTTATGGGCATTGTAAGGCCAAGCAAGAAGGTCGCTGCCCAAGGAAGGAAAAAGGCTATTCTTAAGCGATGATCAGGGGTTCTTCGTCATCTTCCTCAGGCTGAGCCGAAGGCTGGAAATCTTCGGGTTCGGGAGCTTTTTCATTCTTTTGAATCCCATGCTCAGAAGCTCTTTCAAAAGGGAGGCTAATCCAAATTTCTTACATTTGTTTGGGGCTTGGAGGGGGAATCATCAGGTAAGATTGATTCATTGCTTCCCCTCTTGATCAGCCCCAAAGATCGGGAGACCTTTTTGGCCAGGATGGATTTTGATGGAACGAAGACTTCTTCTGTTTTGCGTTCTCGTGATTGCAACAGCCACCTCCTCGCTGGATTCCCAGGGGACCAAACGGAAGCAAGGAACGCATGTTTTAGAACTGTCTGAGACCCAAAAAATCCGACATGTTTTGAGTCGTTTTGCTTTTGGGCCGACTCCAGGGCTCGTCGAACGAGTGCGTCGTCAAGGTCTGGATGCATGGTTCGAAGACCAATTGAATCAAAAGGGAAAGAGCCCGAAGATCCTCCAAGATCGGCTTGCGGATTTGGACACTTGGGGGCGTTCTGCCGGGGATATTTTGTTGGAGTTGCAGCGGGTTCGGGAGGATATCGGACCCGATCCCAAACAAAAAGATCGTGCTCGTCTGAATCGAGCCCGAAACCTAAGCCGAAACCAGCTAAAGGATGCTGTCCTTTTCCAAGCGATCTACTCGGGGAACCAGGTAATTGAAACGGCCACTGACTTTTTCCGAAACCATTTCAATGTGTCGGTCAACAAGGGAAGCGTTCGCTACTATGCGACAGAATACGAGCGGGACGTCCTCCGAAAGGGGGCTCTGGGGAATTTTGCTTGGCTCCTCGAGCACAGCGCCAAGAGTCCCGCCATGTTGTTCTATTTGGATAACTATCTCTCCAGGCGCCCTCCCTCCAAGCAAGAGCTCAAAGGGATTGGGCGTCGAGTCCGAAGAAAAACAAAATCCAAGAAACGGGCGGAGGAAGAGGTTGAGATCGCAAAACAACGAGGCCTGAATGAAAACTATGGACGTGAGTTGTTGGAATTGCATACCCTCGGTGTCGATCATTACTACCGTCAAAAGGACGTGATCGAGGTTGCCAAGGCTTTGACCGGCTGGACCATCCATCGGGATCGAAAAAAGAACACGATTTCATTCTCGTTCCGGCCGGACATGCACATCCAGGGAGCGAAAACCTTTTTGGGCAAGGTGATTCCGGAAAACAAAAAGAATCCGATTCGTGAAGGGGAGATGGTCCTTGAAAGGCTCGTTCGCCATAAGGGGACTGCGCATTTTCTCGCTTGGAAGTTGTGCCGATGGTTTATAAACGACAACCCATCAGAAAGCTGCGTACAAAGAATCGCCAAGGTTTTTCAGAAGACACGAGGAGACATGAAGGCGGTTTTTCGGGCCATCTATCACGATTCCGAATTTTGGAGTCCCGAAAACTTCCAAGCCAAGTTTAAGCGGCCCTTCGAGTTTGTGGTGAGTGCTCTTCGTGTGACTGGGGCTGAAGTTCGTTCCACTCGTGCTTTACACCGTGCTCTGGCTCTTCTTAGCGAACCCATTTACGAGTGCGAAGACCCCACTGGGTACTATGATCAAGCTGAGGCATGGAATGATCCGGGGGTTTTGGCCGTGCGTTGGTCCTTTGCGATGAAATTGGCTACGAATAAAATCCCCGGGGTACGGATCCCGGATTCGTTTTATGCGGATTTGCATCCCTCCATCCCTCAAGTGTGGAAGGACCAACTCGCCAGAAAAATGCTCCCTGCAGGTATTGGGGAAAAAACCGACGCCATTTTGGATGACATCATCAAAAAGGTGGTCAAGAAGTATAAAGGCGGAAAGGTTGGCCGAAGAAGGAAGCCCCTCAAAAAAGTTCTCGCTCCTCTTCTTGTGGGGCTCCTTCTCGGCTCCCCGGAATTTCAAAAGCAATGAGAGATCCCATCATGAATCATCGAATGGATCGACGTTCTTTCCTCCGACGTACAGGCTCCGCTGCACTTGCGTTGGGTTTTCCTGTTCCTTTGCGCCATGGCCTTTCGACCTTGGAGCGAAGCGGAAAAAAACCTCCGATCCTTGTCGTGATCTTCCTTCGTGGGGGACAGGATGCTGTCAATACAGTCATCCCCTATACCGAACCTCATTACGAAGAGTTCCGCCCCACCATCCATATCCCTGTCAAAGGGGATCAGGGAGAGCGAACTGTCCTTAAACTCACAGCTGACTTGGGGCTGCATCCAGGGCTCGCCTCCTTTCTTCCTCTGTGGAAGGCGAAGCGTTTTGCTCCCGTGGTGGCGGTCGGGTCGCCCCACCCGACTCGAAGTCACTTTGATGCGCAGGACTTTATGGAACATGCTGCTCCAGGACTCCGAACTGTACGCAGTGGTTGGCTAAATAGGTATCTTGCCTTGACGGCCGACCGAAACGGAAAGGACTCTCATTTGCGGGCTTTGGCTATGCAGGGCCTCTTGCCACGTTCTCTTCGGGGTGAGTATCCAGTGTTTGCTGTTCCCAGAGGTTTGGATGGAAAAACAGGCAAGGTTCTTGACCTCTTCGGCGAGCTTTATGGGGCGGATGACAAGGGAATGGGACAGGAAATGAGCGAGGGGATGGGGGGCCGCAGAGGGAAGGAAGGCGCCCCGGAGGATCCCGTTGTCGCTGCTGGACGGACCACGATCGAAGCCCTTCGACGTTTTCAAGAACTCCAAAAAAGGACTCCCAAGTCCAAGGTCAAATATCCCCGAGGGCCTCTTTCTTCCAAGCTGCAGGGCATCGCAAAGGTGATCCGTGCGGGTGAAGCCTTGGAAGTGGCTTGTGCTGACTGGAACGGTTGGGATCATCATGCGCAGGAGGGGAGTTTGGATGGCAAAATGGACCGAATGCATCAGGAGGTTTCGGGGTCCATCCACGCTTTCCTTCAGGATCTGGGCGAAGATGCTAGGCGGACGGTGGTCTTGACGATGACGGAATTTGGAAGAACCGTTCGTGAAAATGGGAATTCCGGGACGGACCATGGTCATGGAGGGACCATGTTTTTGGCTGGGGGCCCAGTGAAAGGAGGGAAAATCTATGGGAAGTGGCCAGGAATCGATCCCATGTCCCTTTACCAGGGGCGGGATCTTGCCGTTACAACTGATTTCCGAGATGTGATGGCGGAAGTTCTGCAAAAGCATATGGGATTGCGAAGGATTCCGAAGGATTTCTTCCCAGACTACCGGCCTGGCAAAGCTCTTGGCCTTCTGTAAAAACCGGGTAGGGGTTTTCACTGAGGATTTGGGTAAGATCTCGAGTCTATGAAGATTCTACTCCCGAGTATTTTCGCCTGTTCTTTTGTCTCCCTTCCCCTTTTGGGGTTCTCTGCCTTTCCCCAGGGTGGGCAGGATCGTCCTCATTGGAAAGACCAGGGGGACACTCTGATCGTTGCCGTATCAGGTGATGCGGACGGTTTTCTCCCCATTGTAAATGAACAGGCCACCGCGGGCGCAATCATGAGCCTCATTATGCCCGCTCCCACAGACTCTGCCTTTGATGGGAAGATCATTACCCTTCCGTCGGCCGCAAAAAGCTGGGAATGGGATAAAACCCACACAAAGTTGACCTACCATTTTCGCAAGGATCTTAAATGGACTGATGGGCAAGCCCTAACAGCCGAGGACATGGCCTTTGCTTATAAGCTTTATGGGGACCCCGAAGTTGCGAGCCCGCGCCAATCTTATCTTGAGCGGATGGACCCCAAAAAACCCTTTGAGTTGCTCGGCCCCTATACAATTCGATTTAATTTTTTGTGGCCTTACAACGAACAAACCATGATGGCCCACGCTGGACTCAGTTTGGTTCCGAAACATATCCTCGAGAAGGCCGACAAAAAACGACTCCTTTACCATCCTCTTCACACAACAAAACCGATCGGCCACGGCCCTTTTCGTCTTCTCAAATGGGTGCATAACCAACGCATTGTGATCTCGCGTTGGCGGGGAGTGAAGACAACTCCTGTCCCCTATCTCAAGCGGATCATTTTTAAAATCCTTCCTGAATACCAAACCCAGCTCAAGGAACTTGAGACCGGCAAGATTGATATGATGGAGACCGTGCAGGAAAAGGATTTAGCGAGAGTCAGTTCATGGAAAAATGTCAAGGTCTACAAAAGGGGTTTCCGTTTCTTTGACTATCTTGCCTGGAATCTGAAAAACCCTCTTTTCAAAGAACGGAGGGTGCGTCGAGCCTTGACCATGGCGATCAACATCGACGGCTTGATCAAGGCTCTTTTGAGTTTTGACGGGAAGGTCTACGGGACCAAAGCGTATTCCACGTTTACCCCGGAACTCAGGGAGTTCTATGACCCCCATTTTCAATTCCTTCCCTTCGATCCCAAAAAAGCCAAAACGGAGTTGGCGGCCATGGGTTGGAAAGACAGTGACGGGGATGGAGTTTTGGACAAGGATGGGAAGAAATTCGAGTTCACCCTCGTTACCAATAGTGGGAACCCCCGCCGAGCGGACGCTGTGCAAATCATTCAACAGGATTTGGCTAAGATCGGGGTCAAGGCCAACCTGGAGTCCCGCGAACCTGTGACCTTTTTTGCCGATCTCCGAAAGAAAAATTTTGAAGCAGCCCTTGCCGGATGGTCCGCCGGTCTTTTTCCGGATCCTTCGGATATTTGGCAGACTCCAGATGCCGAACACCCCAGATTGTTCAATTTCACAAGCTACAGCAATCCCGAAGCGGATAAGCTGATTGATGCAGGTTTGCACACAGCAAATCCAGCAAAAGAAGCCCGCATCTGGCGCAAGCTCCTCAAAATCATTTACGAAGACCAGCCCTATACCTTCTTATATTGGAAGTCCTCCCATTTTGCAGTTCACAAGCGGTTTCGAGGAATTCAACCGAATGTCCTCAGTGTCCTTTATAGGGTCTGGGATTGGTGGGTTCCCAAGGCGGAACACAAGGTTAAGTATTGAGTTCATGAGGTCTTACGGCCGGCAATCACCTTGGCTTGATCAACGCTGAAGAGGAGACGCTCGTTTGTTTGCCTATATTCTTCGGAGAGTCTTGACCAGCATTCCCCTACTGTTCTTACTCGCGACTCTTCTTTTCATCCTCATTCATCTCGTTCCCGGAGACCCTTCGGATCTCCACATTGGAGATCGTTTTTCTCCCGAGTATGTTGAGCAAATCAAAAAGAACATGGGTTTGGATCAACCCGTCATCGTTCAATATGGGAAATGGCTCCGCAATGTAGCCCTCTTTGATTTTGGTGAATCTTTTGCCAACAATCGGACTGTTTCGTCCCGGGTCCTCGAGGCGCTTCCGAATACCCTGCTCCTTTCCACGATCTCTCTTGTCCTGATTTTTGGTCTTGGAGTGTTGATGGGGATCATCTCGGCCGTTCGCCAGTATCATCTCAGCGACTTTATTCTTACCTTGGTCTCCCTCTTTTTGTATTCCATGCCATCCTTTTGGTTGGCTTTGATGATGATCCTTCTCAGCGCCCATTTCATGCCATCTTGGCCTCTTTCGGGGATGGTTGGGGAGGAAATTATTGGGAAGCTGGCGGCGATTCAGGAGGCCAAGGAATTTGGGGAACCGCTGACCGTTCACCTTTCCAATTGGGAGATTCTTCTGGATCGAGCTCGACATTTGGTGATGCCTGCCTTTGCCCTCGGGATTGCCGGGGCTGCTGGAGTTGCACGCTTTACGCGTTCTTCCATGCTGGAGATCATTCGGCAGGATTTTATCCGCACTGCTCGGGCCAAGGGCGTCCCCGGACGCATGGTGATTATGAAGCATGCATTGCGAAATGGATTAATCCCAGTGATTACTTTGCTTGGGCTTTACTTACCCTTTCTTGTCTCGGGGGCGGTTCTGATCGAATCCATTTTTGCCTGGCCGGGGATGGGAAGGCTCATTGTCACCGCGATCAACCAGCGGGATTATCCTGTCATCATGGCCACGAGCCTCCTCTTGGCCTTCTTGGTTGTCATCGGCAATTTGTTGGCCGATATCCTTTACGCGGTCGTAGACCCGAGGATTCGCTATGACTGAGTCCTCCTCCGAAACCCCCACCTTCTTACTTCGGGATTTACCAGGATTGGGGCAATTGCTCAGGGGACCTCATTGGGTGGGCCTCGGGCTCCTGCTTGCCTTCCTTCTTCCCTTTGGGATCCTGACCTTCGTTCCTTCCAGAGTCCTTGGGACTTTTAACTCCCTGCACCTATGGGGGAAGGGACTGTTGTTCCTTTTCTTGCTCTTAGGCCTGATGGGGATCTGGTGGAAAAAAGTTGGCATCATCCTCTTTTCCAGTGGCATTGCCTTTTTACTTGCCTTCCTCCTTTTTGGGCAGCAGTGGTTTTCACTCTACTTTCTAGTGCTCTCTCCCCTTCTTGTTTGGCGCTTTGGCAAACCCCGCAAGGAAGGACCGAGGCATGGAAAGAGTCAATGGGTCCTCCTGAGCGAACGGTTTCTTCGCTCCAACCTGGCCCAGATCGGTTTATTCGGAGTGATGTTCTTCTATTTGATCACCTTTTTCGGTCCTTTCCTTTGGCCCATGGATCCGCTTTTGCAAGTGGATGCAGGGAACCTCAAGCTGGTTGGGCCGGGAACGCATGGATACCTCTTCGGCTCGGATCAATTCTCTCGAGACATCCTTTCCAGATTGATTGCCGGGGCTTGGATCAGCATGACCATCGGCCTTTTTGCGGTGGGGCTTTCGATCAGTTTGGGCTTCTTTTTTGGTTTGATGGCAGGGTTTTTTGGTGGCTGGGTTGAGTTTGTGGTAATGCGCTTGGTGGACCTCCTTCTTGGGATTCCCCGCCTGGTTCTTTTATTGGTTGTCGTTGCCTTCTTCAAAGATTCGGTTCCTTCTCAGTACCGCATGCATCTCATTGTGGTGATCCTCGGATTGACCGGTTGGATGGGGACAAGTCGCTTGGTCCGCGGTGAGGTTCTGACCATTAAGGAACGGGATTTTGTACAAGCCGGGCGGGCGCTGGGTTTTTCCAACCTTCGCCTGATGGTAAAGCACATTGCCCCCAACTGCCTGGCCCCCGTCATCGTTTCCGCCGCCTTGGGGATCGGAGGAACTATCCTGGTTGAAGCTGCACTCTCCTTCTTGGGGCTTGGGGTTCCTCCTCCGACTCCCTCTTGGGGAAGTATGGTAGCTGATGGAAAAGAGTATTTGACCAAAGCTTGGTGGATCTCGACTTTGTCAGGTTTCACCATTGTTGCGGCGGTTGTTTCTTTCAATCTCCTTGGAGACGGGATTCGGGATGCCTTGGACCCGAGACTGGCGAGCAAACGATTGAATCGCAAGCAGATGGATCTTGCGATGAAGCGGGCCGCAGAAAAAGAACGGTCAGAAAAGGAACAAGACGCTTTGATGGAGAGTCCTTCAGAGCTGCAAAAAGGAGCTTCATGATGGAAGAGGAAAAACCGACAAGGGTCGGCCCTGGATCTACCCTTCAAAGGAAGGGGCCGATATTGGAGGTGAGAAATCTCCAAACTTGGTTCTTTACTGAAGACGGGGTCGCCAAAGCCGTGGATGATGTTTCATACTCGATCCAATCGGGGAAAATTCTTGCGGTGGTGGGGGAGTCGGGTTGTGGGAAATCCGTGACTGCGCTTTCCATCATGCGGCTGATTCCTGATCCCCCTGGCAAAATTGTTGGAGGAAAAATCTTCTTTGAAGGCAAAGACCTCGCGACTCTCAGTGAAACCGAAATGAGGAGGGTCCGTGGGAATGAGATCTCAATGATTTTCCAGGAGCCCATGACCTCCCTTAATCCGGTGTTTACCGTCGGGGATCAGATCATGGAAGCCATCCTCTTGCATCGAGGAGTGAAAAAGGCCCAGGCCCGTGAAATTGCCATTGAGATGCTGGACCGGGTGGGGATCCCCTCTCCGGCATCAAGGATCGATGAGTATCCCCACCAAATGTCGGGAGGGATGCGGCAAAGGGTGATGATTGCGATGGCTCTTTCTTGTGAACCGAGCCTTTTGATTGCGGATGAACCGACCACGGCCCTTGATGTGACGATCCAAGCTCAGATTTTGGATCTGATCCGTGGCTTGCAAAAAACCATGGGGATGTCCGTCCTTTTGATTACGCATGATTTAGGGGTCGTAGCGGAGATGGCGGATGATGTGGTGGTCATGTATGCCGGCAAAATCGTCGAAACAGGGGACGTGCGGACCTTGTTCAAAAACTATATCCACCCATATACAGAGGGACTCTTTGGGAGTTTGCCAAGCATTGGGGCGCCCCATCAGCGACTCAAGACCATCCAAGGAAATGTCCCTCCTCCCTATGATTTTCCGAGTGGTTGTCACTTTAGGGATCGCTGTCCCATCGCGGAGCCTCGTTGCGGTCAGGAGGAACCTCCTTTGATCGAAGTTTCCCCCGGCCACCAAGTTGCCTGTCACCTTCGAACTTCTGTTCCCCTGGAGGCACGATGAGCCAGAATGCACACGAAGATCTCCCTCTTTTGCGGGTTCGGAATTTGCGAAAGTTTTTTCCGATCAAACGCGGGTTGTTCAGTCATACGGTCGGTCATGTACGGGCGGTGGACGGTGTGTCCTTTGACCTGAAAAAAGGTGAAACTTTGGGGCTGGTCGGCGAGTCGGGTTGCGGCAAAACTACAGCTGGGCGGACACTCCTCAAACTCCTTCCCCCGACGGATGGTGAAGTCCTTTTTAAGGGCGAATCGGTTTTTGCTCTGGGGCATGAAGGTTTGCGGCTCCTTCGGCAGAAGATGCAAATCATTTTCCAAGATCCTTATTCCTCTCTCAATCCTCGTATGACCATTGCGAGGATTGTGGGAGAAGCTCTTCTCGTCCATAAACTTGTCCGAACGAAGGAAGAGGCTAAGGCTCGCGTTTGCAGCCTTCTCGAACGAGTGGGGCTGAGCGCCAAATACGTCAATCGCTATCCCCATGAGTTTTCTGGAGGGCAACGGCAACGCATCGGAATTGCCAGGGCCCTGGCCATGGAGCCTGAGTTTATTGTTTGTGACGAGGCTGTTTCGGCCCTTGACGTCTCTGTGCAAGCCCAAATCATCAATCTTTTGATGGATTTGCAGGAGGAGATGGGGCTTTCCTATCTTTTTATTGCGCATGACCTCTCGGTTGTACGGCACATTTCCGATCGAATTGCAGTGATGTATCTTGGGAGGATTGTGGAAACCGCAGTGTCAGAAGATCTTTTTGCGCAAGCTGCCCACCCCTATACAAAGGCTCTGCTCTCAGCCATTCCTGTTCCGGACCCCGATAAAAAACCTGAGCGCACTCTTCTTGAGGGGGATGTTCCGACTCCGATCCATCCACCCTCAGGTTGTCACTTTCATCCGAGATGTCCCGAAGTCATGGAGCAGTGTCGCATTGATTCTCCCCCTGATTTTGATCTGGGTAAGGGACATTGTGTTCGCTGTTGGCTCTTTGAAGGCAAAGCACCTTTGGCAAAAGATCAAGGGAGGAAGATGGAAGAGGTATGAGCTTCGCTCTTTGCTGCCTTTGCGTGGTCTTACAGAACCTTGGTGAGCCATCCCAGAATTCCAAGCCTTCTCCTGTTCCCAAAAAGCCGGTAAATGGGATCCCTACAACCGTTCCTCTTTTTCACCTGAAGAGTCATGCGAAATTGATGCCCCGAGCTCTTCCCGGTGCTTCCGGAATGGGGGTGTTCTTGTTCATGCGCTGTGGTTATGGAGCTGACCCCAAGGGAAAAGAAGGGCTTGCTCACTTTGTTGAGCATCTTTCAATGACAGGGGAGAGCAAGGATCGTAAGCCCGGTTGGACGATCCAAGAGTGGTTTCGAAGGCGTCCGATGGGGACCAATGCCATGACACGGAAGGCTTGGACTGTCTTTTTCTCGATTGGAAAACGGGCCAAGCTTTTGAAGGATCTTCGCTTTTTTGCTCAGCTTGCGAAGGGCAAGATTGGGTTCAGCCAGGAAGCCATGCTGCGCGAGCGTGGACGGTTGTTGTCGGAAGTGGAAAACATGACTTCGCGAATGCCTGGCGGTGTCCTCATGTGGAAGCAACGAACTCTCTTGGATCCACTTGGGCGTACGGGCATAGGAACCGTAAAGGACGTCAAGCGCCTTGCACTTAAAGACTGCGAAGCTTTTCGGGACCGTTATTACAAGCCTGAACGTGCACTGTTTGTCTTAGTCGGAGATGTGAAGGTTGAGCAGGATCGGAGGCTCTTGGACCGCCTCCTGGGAGAGGGGGAGAAGGAACCCTTCACCGCTCCTCACTTTTCCCGCCAAGATCCTCCAACCCCTCTCAAACCGCCCTCATGGATAGGAAAAAACCCTAGAGTCGGAGCCCCCTTTTTGAGTCTAGCCTTTCGTGCCCCAGGTCCGAAGACCAAAGAAGCCCCGGGCTTCACCCTTGCCGCTTTCTACATGATGCGAAAAGCGATGGCTTCCTTTAGGCCTCGAGGACGAGAGTTCCAGGCCTTCTTCCCACCAGCGCAGTATCCCTTTTTGGAGGATCCCACTTTGTTTTTTTTAAATCGCAGAGCAAAGAAGGGGGAAAGTTTGGAAGAACTCAAAAGGGAAATGCGGACTTGGATTGAGGCTCGGAGGAAGGATCCCATCCGCAAAAGCACGCTTTCTTTCCTGCTTCGGGGAATGGAGGTTTTCTTTTGGCCGGAGCCTCTCCGGGAATCCACCAAAGGCTTTTTGATGCGGAATCCCCGAGCCCTGTATTCTTTGGGACTCTCTACCGGGACTCTGTATCTGCATGGCTTTCGTCAGGATTTTTTCACTCGTTTGAAACAGCTGGGTCCCAAAGGCTTGAAGAAAGCCCTTGCAGAGAGTTTCAGCTTTGAACGGGCGGGGCAGGCGGCGCTTCTTCCCAGTAAACCTGGGAAATGACCCCCCTCTTGTCAGAATGACCAGCCCGCATTAAACTCCTCTCCTGGTTAGGGAGGAAAAGGGATCCTCCAAAAAAATGGGAAGGTTTGTCTCTCCTTGGGCGGTTTTGGGAACTGTCCTCTCCCTCGTGAAGCTGTAGGGGTTTTGCGTGGGAGGTGGGAGAGCCATCCAAAAGGGCCCTCGGGCTTGTCCTGTTTTTCCTAGACGACGCATCCAGCTTGGATCTCTAGACCCTCTCGGGAATGTTCAGTTCTTGGGGCTTTGGGCCTCAAGCCTGTTCTTTTTCGCGATTCCACTCCATCAATCATGCCGGGCCCCAGGGGCTTTGCTTGGCTTGTAGGGACTCAAGAAGAAGGCGGGAAAGGAATCAGAATGCCTGCCTATAGGCTTGGGAGAGGGTTTGATGCAACGTGTCATTTTTTGGGCCAACTTGGTGCTCTTTGTTGTCCTTCTGTTTTTGGTTGGATTGGCCCTGGGAGGAGGCCAAGATTCTTCCCTGAGGGTCCAGGCCCAAGAGAAAACGAAGGCTAGCCCCTCTTCCCAAAAGGGAGCGGTACCAAAGGAAGTTCAAAGGTCTTCCAGCAGACTTCCTGGAAGCATTCACTTAGTCGGACTTCCTGATTGGAAGCACAAGATTGTTGTCCCCGAAGGGGGCACCCTGAGACTTGAAAAATGGCCGATGAGACTGGGGCTTAGCTTTGAGGGGCTGGGTTCTCCTGCTCCCATGCATTTCGAAGTCTTGGACCGCCAGGGGAAACGAACAAAGGTTCGGGTGGAGAGCAGGAGCTTTACGAAAGATGGGGCCAGGCTGAATCTTTGGGGCTTTCATCCCATTGGAAAACGTTACATCCTGCGGGGTTCGTTGGGGAAACGCTCCTTTACCTTTCACCTTGAAGGTCCCGCGCCTTCCCTTCTTTCAGCAAGGATTTTTGTTAGGGGGAAAGCCGGATCTTTTCATTATCACCTTCGCCTTGGTTTCAATGCGCCCGTGGACTTGGCGAAGCTGCGTCCCCTGCTGAGCTTGGAAACGATCGAAGGACGAAAACTTGCCTTTTCTCTCCGTCCCAGTTTGGGAAGCAAGGGCATGGCCATTGATCGCCATTTTATTTTGACCCCGAAAGTCAAAAGCAGCGTCTTCGTAAATCCCCAAGGGGTCGTGAACCTCCGGCTTCATTTGCGCCCTGGCTTGACTCTTCCCGGGCAGGATGTGGAGCAGAAGAATCGCCTTACGAAAGATTTGACTTTCGGTGGCCCGATCCGTTTGGCTTGGATCAAGGGGGGGCCCTCAACTCTTACGCTTTGTTTCGGAAAGCCTTTAATGGGGGTGGATCCCCGCAAGATCCACTTGAATCCCCGAGTACCCTTTGAGATTGAAACCACGGATCGTGGGATCAAACTCAAGGGCTCATTCCAACCCGGAAAGGTCTATCATCTGACCCTGGCAAAAGGATTCCCCGGTGTGGGGGCCTTCCGCCTGGATCGAAAGGAAGTTCGTTCCTTTCGAAGTCCCGATCTCCCTTGGAGGGGGGATTTTGTCAGGAACGGAAATCTCCTTTCGAATAAGGCCCTTCCAGAGATCCAGGTCCAGGGAGTCAACCTATCCAAGCTTCGATTGGAAGTGCGCAAGGTTCTTCCTGGGAATGCACTTGCCTTTTTACGAAACCCCAGGGCGCCTATCGTCGACAGTGCTTTTCTGGGTTCCGTACATTCGAAAGTTTTTTTCTTGGCTCCCCGAAAAAATGAACTCTTTCGAAAGCGCCTTGACCTGTCATCCCTTCTTCCTGAAGAACGGGAAGGACTTTTCCTGATCCGGTTGGAAACAACTTCTTTGGAGGGAGATCAGAGTTATTGGCCCAAACAACGTCTTCTGCAAATCACCGGTTTGGGGGCCCAGGTCAGGCATGGGGCAGGCACTTTGATTGCCAGAGTGCATCGTTTGGAAAATGCTGCGGGGGTGAAGGGTGCATTGGTTCGTGTCTTGTCTCCAAAAAACCAAGTTCTTGCCTACGGAAAAACGGATTCCCATGGGATCTGCCGCTTGGAATGGATCCGTGGAAAGGGACGAGAACCCCGGATGCTTGAAATCCGAAAGGGGAAAGATCAAGCCTTTGTGGATGTGGATAGAAACAGCGTTGAGCTGGCAGGAAAGGGCTTTGAAGGAAGAGCTTTTTTGCCCGAAGGTAAGGTGGAAGCCTATGCCTGGACCGATCAAGGGATTGTTCGTCCCGGACGGGAGATCCGAGCGATCTTCTTGGTGGAAGATGCCCATGGGCGGGCTCCTGTCGGCGAGGATCTGAGGATTCAATGGTTGCGGCCCGGGGGACGGGTTTTTCGGGAGCGTGTTTTACAGGTTCCTGTGGATGGTTTTCTCCGAGAGGCTTTAAGGGTCCCGAGCTATGCCGAGAGTGGCCGTTGGGGGGCTGTTCTCCTCCGAGGGAAAGAGGTCGTAGGAAGGGTCGGTTTTTCGGTGAAGGCCTTTGTTCCAGATCGCATTGAAGTGGATGGAGGCTTTCTTGGGACTTCCGTTCTTGGAAGGACAGCAGATCTTTGGGCCCAGGCGCGGTGGTTAGATGGAGGAGCCGCTTCCGGTCTCAAAACTAAGGCCAAGGTTTTTTTGCGAGAGGGCGATCATGAGGTCCGATTAGACGGGAAGACTTGGGTTGTGGGGAGCCAGGGCCAGCAGCCGAAGAAACTCCCCGCATTTGACGCAATGGTCGCTGTCATGAGCGAAGAAGGGAAATGCCGGTTCAACATTTCCCTTCCTCCGATTTCCTCGGATCTTGGTGGATGGGCGCAACTGAGTCTCAGAGCACGGATTGAGGTCGCGGATCCTTCGGGGCGTATGGTTCGAGTTTGGGCGAAAACCACTGCCAAGGCTCCTCGGAGACTCCTCTTGCGTCGTAAGAGTAAAAGGGAGGTCGAAGCTCTTCTTATTGATCCCAATGAAAAGGTTTTGGGGGGACAGGTTTCCTTTCGGCTTGAGCGAAGATGGTGGGTTCGAGAATACAAGGTGGACCCCCGGGGGATTGGGCGAACCCAGTTTCGTCTGCAACGAGAAGTCCTCATGGAGGGGCGTCGGACCATGGGGCCCAAGGAGCTTCATATTGCCCTTCCAAAACTAAAGAAGCTCAAAGAGGGTTGGGTCGTCCTGGTTGGATTGAGCCGAGGGGCCCGGACGGAACTTACCTTAACAGAGAAGAATAAGTCCGGATCCGAACTCCGGGTCATTGCCCTAGGAAGTAAGTTCGAATCTGGAGCCAATCTGCATTTGCGAGTTCAAAGTCCAGTGAAGGGAAAGGCTCTTCTAACTTTTGAAGATCGCCGAGTGCTGGGCGGGCAAGAAGTGTCCTTGAAAAAGGGTTGGAATGAACTGACAGTGAAGCTTCCCAAGGTAAGGGCCACTCCGAATCTCTATGTTGTCCTGGGGATTGTTGCATCGCAGCGAGGGAGGTCCCATGGGCCCTATTCTTGGACAGGGGGGGTACCGGTGTTTTTGGAACGAAAGGAGCGGATCCTTCGGCCCCGATTGATTCTTCCCTCTGAGACAAAACCGGGAGCTTTGATCCGGGTGCAGGTCCGGGCTCCCGGTGCGCGAAGGGTCTTTGTTGCTCTGGTGGACCAGGGAGTGTTAAGGATCACAGGTCACCAGGATCCCGATCCTCTCGGTTTCTTTTTAGGAAAGCGGCGTTTGGGGACGAGAGGAGCGGACAGCAATCTTGCCATGATGGAAGAAGTACGTTTTCCCCAGTCTCATGCAACCGGAGGGGGGGCAGGTAGGATTTCTTTTTCAGGGACAGGGGCTTTGACGGGGACGATCAGCCCCTGGATCCAAACCCTGGCCCTTGCCAGCGATTTGGTTTTTCCGAGCAAGGGAGGAGAAGCGGGTGTCTTCCATACCGAGTTTCGCCTCCCACGAGTTTATGAAGGAAGGCTTCGTGTCTTCGCGATTGCTGCAGGGGCTAAGGCCTCGGGGGCTATCGCGAAGGACTTGTTTGTTCGGGCCCCTCTGAGCCTGCGACTCGCGGGTCCTAGAAGACTGAGTCCCGGGGACCAGTGCCGCCTGAGTGTTGTTGTGCGGAATCTGACCAAACAGGCTGGATTGCTGGACCTGAAATTCCAAGGGAAAGGTGGCTTGGAAGTTTTAGACTCTTCTTTCAAAAAACTCCCGATGAAACAGGGAGAACAGAAGGTTTTGTTTGTCCGGGTTCGCGCCGGAAAGGCAGGTGCGGGTCCCCAGGTATTTAAGGCCCTGGGCCGCTTGGGAACCGAAACCAGGATGAGTTCTCTGGACATTGATGTTCGCCCTCCTCTCTTCCCTGCAAGGCGATTGCTTGGGCTCGTCCTTGATCGGGGGAGGCAGCGGATTCCATGCCCTAGCTCTCTTTTCCCCGAAGGGCGTTCTCTGAAAATTCGCGTGGGGGGGGATCCTTTGGAACGTCTTCGGCCTGCCTTCCGTTCGCTGATGGGGTACCCTTATGGTTGCGTGGAGCAAACGGCGTCCAAGGCCCGGGTCCTCATGGCTTTTGCCCCTCAGCTTGGAAGGGTCGGAGGAGGGGGCAAAGGGCCCAGTAACCTTCGAGAAAAGATCGGGTTTGCCCTGGACCGAATTGCAGGCATGACCCGGCCCTATGATGGAATGGGTTTTTGGGGAGTCTATGGATTTCATCCCCTCCCGACTCTGCACGCCTTGGAGTTTGCATTGGATGCCGAGAGCCGAGGATTGGGGAGGATGCCCATGGCCTGGCGCAAGATCCTCAAGAGGTTGGGGAACAGAACTTGGAAAATGGGGGATCAAGCTATGAATGCTTGGACACTCTATGTCATGGAGAAGGCCCACCTCCCCATGCGTCGAGCTCTGGAAGATCAACTCCTCCCATCTCTTAAGGACCCCTTTGGGCGCTGCTGGGCAGCTTTGGCTCTGCAAGCTATGGGCGAAGATCAAAAGGCACAAGAGGTCCTAAAGGGCCTGCAAGGGGACTCCTTCCCCTCGAGTCGTTTTTATCTGACGCCTCTGGTGGGTCGGTCTCTCCTCTTGCGAGCCCTCCTCAAGGCGATCCCGGGGGCTCAACAAATCCCCAGCCTCGCAGAGGGCATCATTCGAAGCTGCATGGATCCTTCCCGTCTCACGACCTTTGAGGTCGCGAATGCCTTGGGGGCTTTGGCCCAATACCGGGAAACCCGTTCCCTTGGGCCCCTGGCAACGAAAGTCAAACTGCATTGGAAGGGGAAGACAAAGCTCCTTGGAGAAGGGGAGGAAATCAAAATTTCCATTCCCATGGGCGAAGATGGCCCTGAGTTGGAATCCGATGGCCGGGCCTACCTCCTTTTGGATTGGAATGGCTATGAGCGAGCCACTCCGATTGATCCCCAAACAAAGAAGAGTTTTCAAGGCGCTTCGAACCTTGATCGCAAAGTGTTCATGCCCGGCACCAAGATCCTGGCGAAAGCTTACAAGCGCGGGGAGATCTATGAGGTCCACATGCGGGTTGAGACTAGGGGTGATTTTGAAAATATCTGTTTAGCCGATCTTTTTTCGGGAGGGATGGAAGCGGAGGAAGGCGGTTCCAAGGTGCTGTTTTTCTCGCAGCTTGCCAAGACCCGGAAGGCTCTGAAAGGAAGGGCTCTTCCCTTTAAGCGAGAGCTGCGGGATGACCGAATTCTCTTCTTTCTCCCGAGAGGGAAAGGCCCTGGAATCTATGAATTCCAATACAGGCTTCGGGCGGTAACCCAGGGGAAGTTTTGCAAGGCAGCCCCCCGTTTGGAGGGGCTCTACCAACCAGGCTTGGTTATGTATGGACCAAAGGAAAGTCCGATTGAGGTGCGCTGAAAATGCGCATCCAAGGGCATAGAAAGGAAGGAAATGTGGGGATTCCTTTACTTCTTCCTTTGCGGCCGTTGTGCTTCCCGCTCTTGTTTGTTTTTGGATTCTTGGGGTTTGAAAAGGTGTTGGATCTTTGGCAGCCCTTTGAACCCAAAGACCCATACGGGATCTCGCGCCAGATCCTTTCCGCTGAGGGAGTCTTGCTTCAATTGCTCCCCAACTCTCTTGGGGAGCGCCGGATGGTGCTTCCCTCTTCAGGCTTCTCCAAGGCCCTCAAGCAGGCCGTGATCGCGGGGGAGGATCATAATTTTTACAAGCATTCAGGGATCGATCCTTGGGCCTTGGGGCGTGCAGTCTTCTCAAATCTGTGGGCCGGGAGAAGAGTTTCCGGAGCTTCCACCATTTCCATGCAGGTCTGTCGGCTTTTGGAACCCAGGCCTCGGACCCTTCACTCCAAGCTCCTCGAATTCTTCCGGACACGCCAACTGGAGCGGATCTGGACCAAGGAGCGGATCCTGACGTACTATCTCAATTCGGCTCCCCTTGGGGGGACTTTGCGAGGGTTTGAAGCCGCTTCCCTCTTTTGGTTTGGTGTCCATGCAAAAGACTTGGATCCCGCTCAGGCCGCTACCCTTGCTGCCCTTTTGCCGGCCCCCAGTGCGAGGTCACCCAAAAGGAACCCGAAAAAACTCCTGGCTGCTCGGAATCGAATTCTGTTCCGGATGACCGCCCAAGGAATGCTCCAGAGACAAGAATTGGAGTTTTTTTTACGGCGCACCTTGGGAACCCGAGTCCACCCTTGGCCCTTTCGGGCACCCCATGCGGTTTTTTGGTTCCTCCGTCATATGAGGGGGGAGCATCTCCAGACCAGTCTTCGGTGGTGGATGCAACAGAGGGTTCAAAAGCTTATGAAAGGTCATGATCCAGGTCCAGGCTTGGGGCTTGCCGTCCTGGTTCTTGATAGAAAGAAGGGGGATGTACTTGCTATGGCGGGCTCTCCCGACTGGAAGAGGACTCAGGTCAATGCTCTTTTCTCCCCTCGTTGCGTGGGGAGCACGCTGAAACCCTTTTTATATGCCCTTGCTCTTGATCTTGGAGTGGGATCTCCGGTCCAAGCTCTCCCCGATCAACCGAGCCATTTTGCCAATTGGAACCCCAAGAACTTTGATCGGAAGTTTTTTTCCTGGGTTGGCTTTTCTGAGGCACTTCGTTCTTCTCGGAATCTTCCAGCAATTACCTTGTTGCAAAGGGTGGGGACGGCTCGTTTCCGCGATCTCCTTGTTCAGTTGGGTCTAAAGGTGCCAGAAGATCAACTTCTTGGGCTTGATGCGGCCTTGGGGACCCTTTCCCTGACCCCGTTCCAGTTGGCCCAGGCCTATAGGATCTTTGGAGACGCTCAACAAAGATTAACTCCCTCTCCTGCCTCCCGGCAGGCGATTCTCAGAATCTTGAAACGGCCCAAGATGCCGGGGCTCCTCCTGCATCCTGAGGTGGCTTGGAAAACGGGGACTTCCTCGGGGCGGCGAGACGCTTGGAGCATTGGGCTCACAAAACACTATGTCATCCTGGTTTGGATGGGTTCCTTAATTGGAGCTGGCTCTCCTCTTTGCGTTGGGGGAGGTGTGACAACGGATCTTCTTTTCGATCTTGCCTCTTTTTTCGAGGCCTGACCTTTGCCAGAGGCTGGATCCCGGCTTTAGACTCAGGTATGGAGCCCTCCATTCGGTTGAGGCTGATCCTTGGAGAAACAAAAGGCCAATGAACGAACAAGAAACAAACCCAGAAAGCATGCTCAAGGAAGCTCTCGTTTTTGCTGGCCTCGGTCCTCAATACAGGGATCTGGTTCGTGAATATGTGAACCGTCCGGATCCCAGCTGGCGCCAGTGCTGTGAAGGAGGGTGCATTCCCTGTGTGGACCAGATAGGCCTTGCCGTGGATTACTTGCGGGAGCGTGGTTTTGGAAAAGAGGGGTCTTCATGAATCCCTTCGATCTCTACGGCTCCATTTCCTCTGGCGAGCTTAAAGATCACCTGCTCGCGGACTTTTCCGGGGCCTCCGTCATAGCGCCATTGGCCCAAACATTTTCGGCAAACCAGGTCGAGTAGGGGAGAACCGCTCCCCTTGAGAATGCGGGTTTTGGTGACGAAACCCTTGGAATTGATCTCCAGTTCGAGAAGAACGCTCCCCTCTTGGCCCAAGGAGATGGCATGTGGGGGATAGGGAGGTGGAGAGTTCCAACCTTCGACAGGGCTGAGGGTTTTGGTTTGGGCTTTGCTGGGTGGAGTGAAATTGCTTTTCTTTTCCTTGAGGGGGGGATGATGGGTGTCCTTGTGGACAGTTCTTGGCGGGAATGGTTTTGTCAAGCTTGTGGAGTCCAGGGGATCAGGCCTCCAAGGCAAGAGTCTCGCTTGCTGTTGCTTCTCTTCAGAAGGAAGTGGTGCAAGAGGCTCCTCTGGGAGAGGAGGAAGCTTTTGGAGGGGAAGAGGCGCAGGAAAGGTTGTTAGGGGTAGTTTGGGTTCTTTGGTGTCGGGAATGTCTGGCTCTTCCGCAAGCTGGGCAAGCTGATCCTTTGGTACCCATGCCAAGTTTCTTTGCAAGGAAGCGGCTTCCTTATAGGGTCCAAAGACCCTGGAAAGACCAATAAAAAGGAGTCCTTCCAATACAAGGGCCAAGCTAAGGCTTTTGAGCCCGAGAATTGTGGGAGCCTTTTTTGGAGAGTGCATGAATCGTCGAGAACGCCTGGTTGTGCTAGAAGGTTCAGTCCTCTTCCCATTCTTCAATCCAGGCCATCTGGATGGCCTCAAGGATACGCTCATTGGATCCCTTTGGATTGTCATCGAAGTCCGGGAGTTCCGTCACCCATTTGTGGAGATCGGTGAAGCGAATGGTTCTTGGGTCCACCTCGGGATGGCGATCAAAAAGCTCCTCGGCCAGGCTTTGAACTGAGGTCCAAGTGAGCTTGGGCTTCATCCCTCCTCCTTCACCGCGTTGATATTCCAGCTGGGGATCCGAATTTCAATTTCTCCCGAAGAGCCTGGTTTGATTTTGGCTTGGCAAGCCAGTCGGGAGTTGAGGCCAGAATCCCGGGCTTCATCTATCAAATCTTCTTCACATTCTTCCATTTCTGTGAGGAGTTCCAGGCCTTTTTCTACACGGACGTGGCAGGTCGAGCAGGCGCAAAACCCACCACAGGCATGTTCGAGATCCACTCCACCATCCAAGGCAATGTCCAGCAGAGAATCGCCGGGCTTGCCCTCGAACCATTTGTCCTCATCTTTGTAATACACTCTGACCGTCATCTGTTTTTATTCTCCTGTTCGTTTTTTAAAGCTGTGGACACAGCGGACGAGATCAAATCGTCCGCGAGTTGGCCTGTCAAAGAGGAAAGCTCCTCCAATGCTTGGTGCAGAGCCAATGTATTCTGCTCCCTTTCGTTGTTTCCAAGGGCTTTTTTAACCCGAGAAATGGCTTTCTTGAGGCTATAGACCTGCTCGGGCGGTAAGCCCTTTCCGCCGGCTTTCATCGCGGCCTCCGTTCCCTTGAGGACGCCTTCGGCTTTATTCCTGAGATCAATGGCCTCGCGAGCGCTCATATCCTCACCGGCTTTGTTGATGGATTCGTGAACCATCCTTCGGACTTCTTCTTCGCTGAGTCCCATGGGTTTGACTTCTACGCTGGCGGTTTTGCCTGTTCGGAGTTCACGTGCTGTTACTCGCAACAACCCCTGTTCATCGACGGTAAAGGTCACAGCCACCCGCGGAAGCCCGGCAGGAAGGGCTGGAAGCCCGGACAACTTAAAGGATCCAATTTTGCGACAGTCCTTGACCAACTCGCGCTCACCCTGATAGATGTTGAAGTCAATGCCTGTTTGATTGTCCACCTGCGTAGAAAACTCTTCGGTATGAGAGCAGGGAACCGGGGTGTTACGTAGAATCAGTTTGGCAAAGGTTCCTCCCAGTGTTTCGATTCCGAGGGAGAGGGGGACGACATCCAGAAGCAGTACATCCTCGCTCTGACCTGCGAGGACAGCTCCTTGGCGAGCGGCCCCAAAGGCGACCGCAAGATCCGGGTCGATTCCCGAGAGGGGCGGCTTTTGGAATTCCTTTTCAAGACTCTTTGTCACGAGTGGGATACGGGTGGAACCTCCCACGAGAAGTACCTCGTCCACGTCGGCCGGCATCAGCTCTGCATCATGGAGACAAGAACGAAGCTCCCTCATGCTGCGTTCCACAAGAGGACGAATCATTTCCTCGAACTGGTCCCGGCGGAGGTTGAATTCTAAGGTTCCATCTCCGCTGACATCAATTTCCAGATCGGCTTCTTCCTTGGTAGATAGACGTTTCTTGAGGGCTTCGGCAGCAAGTCGGAGTTGAGAAAGAATCTGAGGGTCCTCTTTGGGGCGTGCAGAGGTTTCGTTCTCGATCTGTTGGAGCATGGCATCCAGGATGAGCCGATCAAAGTCATCTCCCCCCAGTTGTGTGTCACCATGGGTGGCAAGGACACGGAAGATCCCCTCTTGCACTCGAAGAACCGAAACATCAAAGGTCCCACCCCCTAGATCGTAGGCTACGATATTGGCTTGCTTTCGTTCACCTAGCCCGTAGGCGAGCGCAGCAGCAGTCGGCTCGTTGATGAGTCGAATGACTTCTAGCTGAGCGAGTTCGGCGGCCCGTTTGGTCGCTTGACGTTGAGCCTCGTCAAAATAGGCAGGAACCGTTAGGACGATCTGACGGAGACTGGGATCGGAGATGTCCCTTCCCTCTGCCTCCAGTGCGGCCAAGGCTCTTCGATGAACCTCTTGGAGGATGTGTGCTGAGATTTCTTCGGGACTAAGATCCCGAAAGCTTTGGTTTTTAAGGGGGATACGGACAAGGGCTCGCCCCCCTGAACCCTCGACCAGACGATAGGGGAGGGTGGCTGCCTCAAGAGCAACTTCGGCTCGGGTCCTTCCGATCAATCGTTTTGCCGAATGGATGACTCGCTCTGGATGAAGGATCGACAGGTTCTTGGCTGCCGTTCCGACCAAAAAGGTTCCATCCTCAAGAAGGGCCACAACGGAAGGAACCAATGGGGAATCTGCACCTGGGGGAACCAGAACCCTTGTCCCTTTTTCATCCTCAATTGCTGCGAGGCTATGGGTTGTCCCAAGGTCGATTCCAAGAAAGCTTTTCATGTGTTGATCCTAAGGGGAAGTTCTCGATATTTAGGGGGACCTTCGGGGAAAGCCAAGGCGAAGATGCATGCTATTTCCAAAAGGAACTGATCGTAAAAGTAACTTGTACAAGTTACCCAGGTCAGCCCGGTTATAGAGGAATCTGATCCTCTTGACGCTGGAGCGTTTCCAGGGAGCGCCTCAAGTATTTGGACTGATGCAGAAGCGTTCCGACTTCTTCTGCGTTTTTTGGATCCTGCAGAAGATCCGCGATACGTTCGCGGATCTTTACGATCCTTTCTTGGAGGTCCGTGGCGAGTTGGCGCTTAAGTAAGGGGTCGCTGCGGGCTTGTTCGATAGCCTCTCCCATTTCCATTGCTTCCATCAAAAAGGCAGGTGAGAGCTTTTTGGTCCTCTCCAATATTCCAGGTTCGTACAGCTCCACAAGATATGCGAATCGTTCCCATGGTTTTGAGAGGACTCGATAAGCTTCATTGATGGCAGCGGAAACTTGGAGGTTCTTACTTTCATCTTCTTCAGACCAATTCGCCTTTCCACGGAGCCGATCAGGATGCGTTTCCTTGCTTTTTTGCAGGTAAGCCTTCTCGAGCTGCACTGGGCAGGGCCGAGGATCTCGTTCGAGTCCAAGGCGTTCGAAATGGTCCATCCGCTTCATTGTTGGCACTTGTTATCTAGACCTGGAAAGACACTCCGCAACCACAAGAGCCTTGGGCCTTGGGGTTTTGGAAAACAAAGCCTCGGTTTAAGAGGTTGCTGTCATCGAAATCGATGGTTGTTCCTCCCATGAAAAACTCGCTTTTTTTGTCGATCAGAACCCGGACTCCATGGCTGATATATTCAAGGTCGAATTCTGTCTTGGGGTTGTGGTCAAAATCCAGCACATAGGAAAAGCCCGAGCAACCCCCACCCTTGGCCCCGACCCGGAGAGCCGTGTCAGAAGGGTAATTCTGTTCTTGAATAATGCGTTGCACTTCTTGGGCGGCTTTTTCGGTCAACTGAATGCCCCGACCGGCGATTTGAGCTGAATCCCCACCGGCATTGGTGCTGACAGAGGCCTTTCCGCTTTCGGTGCTGCCTGGATTGTTTTGGGTCACTTTTACTGCTCCTGGTCTTTGGTTCCCTGCTTTTTCTTGTAGTCTTCGATGGCCGCCCGGATCGCATCCTCCGCGAGAACCGAGCAGTGGATCTTAACGGGTGGAAGGGACAGCTCCTCAACGATGTCTGAGTTTTTGATCTTGAGAGCCTCGTCGATGGTCTTTCCTTTAACCCATTCCGTGGCCAGGGAGGAGGAGGCGATGGCCGAGCCGCAGCCATAGGTTTTAAATTTTGCCTCCACAATCTGACCTGTTTCCTTGTCCACCTGGATTTGAAGTTTCATCACGTCGCCGCATTCGGGGGCGCCGACGATCCCGGTCCCGACATCTGCTTCTTTTTTATCGAGACTCCCGACATTCCGGGGATTGTTGTAATGGTCTAAGACCTTTTCACTGTATGCCATTTTTTAGCTCCTTTATGGATCTTTTTGTTTCTCGTGATTTTCGTTAGTGGGCTTCCCATTGGACGGTTTTGAGGTCAACTCCTTCCTGGACCAGCTCATAGAGAGGAGACATTTCCCTGAGTCGCCTGACGGCAGAGACGACTTGCTCTACAGCTACGTCGATTTCTTCTTCTTTGGTGAATCTCCCCAAACTGAAGCGGATGGAGGAGTGGGCAAGCTCGTCTTCAACTCCCGCGGCTTTGAGGACGTAGCTGGGCTCAAGGCTTGCCGAAGTACAGGCCGAACCCGAAGAGACGGCGAGATCCTTCATCCCCATAATCAGGGATTCTCCCTCGACATAAGCGAAGGAGAGATTGGTCATGCTGGGAAGGCGGTTGTCAGGGTCTCCATTGATATAGACATAGTCGAGTTGATCCATAATGGATGTTTCCAGCCGATCCCTAAGGGTTCGGCAGTGCTCAACCTCTTGTTTCATCCCCTCTTGGAGAAGGGAGCAGGCCTTGCCAAGTCCTACGATTTGAGTGACGGCAAGGGTTCCGGAACGCATGCCCCGTTCATGACCACCACCGTCAATTTGCGCCACGAGGCGAACCCTTGGGTTTCGTCGTCGGACATAGAGGGCGCCGACTCCTTTAGGACCGTAAATCTTATGCCCGGAGAGGGAGAGCAAATCGATTTTGGCCCTGTCTACGTCGATGTCGACCTTGCCGATGGCTTGGGTCGCGTCGCAGTGGAAAAGGACTCCATGCTCCCGGGTGATCTCCCCGATCTTTTCAATGGGATGAAGGGTTCCGGTTTCGTTGTTTGCCGCCATCAAGGTGACGAGGATCGTATCGTCCCGGATGGCTTTTTTGAGTTCATCGAGGTCGATCCTTCCACGCGCATCTACAGGGAGGAATGTCACTTCATACCCCCAAGTCTCGAGACGCTTACAGCTGTCGAGGACGGCCTTGTGTTCGGTGACGCAGGAGATCACATGTTTACCCTTTTCCCCGTACATCTGGGCGACCCCTTTGATCGCGAGGTTGTCCGACTCGGTAGCCCCCGAGGTGAAAACGATTTCTTTGGGGCCGGCCCCAATGAGATCGGCTACTTGGCGGCGGGCCATGGAGACAGCTTCTTCGGCCTCCCAGCCGTAGGCGTGTGACCTGCTGGCGGGGTTGCCGAACTTTTCAGTGAAAAAGGGGAGCATGGCCTCGACAACCTTGGGATCACAAGGAGTCGTTGCATTGTAATCCATGTAAATGGGACGTTTTCGGATGTTCTGTTTCATGTTCCTTGTTCCGTTTTTGTTTGGAGTTCCTATTGGCCGAGTTTTGGCTGCGAGTTTTCCAGGAATGTCAATCTAGATGTCTAGGTTTGAGGGGAATACGCTTCCTTCTGTTCCTTCTGTTTGCGCTGCTTGAGCCAACTGAGGCTTTGGAATGCCGGACTTGGCCAGTTCGGCCAAGGAGAGGTCTTCAAGAAGATGGACGATGCGGTTATGGATGACCTGCATCGGCCCTACGGAAGGGCAAATGTTCATGAGGTCACAGCTTTGTTGGATTGGTTTTTGTTGGATTGGTTTTTGTTGGATCGGGTGCTCGGTTTGTTCTAAGGCTTCTTCGGCACAGCCGACAAAACGGAGTGGGCCCTCGATGACTGCGAGGGTTTCCCGCAGGCTGATGGTTTCGGGTGGTTTGGCAAGCCGATACCCTCCCTGCTTCCCGCGAACCGAGACAAGGAGCCCAGCCTTGGCAAAGTCCTTGAGGAGGTTGGCAACATAGGAGCGGCCCAAACCAGAAAGTTTGGAGAGTTCATGGGCGCTCATTGTGGGAATGAGAGCCCGGGGGTTGGAATTGGGATCCAAAGGAGGCGAATCGGAAAAAGGATGGGAGGAGGAGGCCGGGGATCTATGTGTGCCCTTCGTTGGGGGGAAGAGGGCGGAACAGGATCCGATCTCTCCACGGTGCAGCAATTCTTGACGGGCGAGGATCGCCATCAAGAACACCGAGTAGTCCCCTTTTTTTGAAAGCCGTAACATTGGTTTATTGAAATAGCACTATTATAATGCTTCTTCAAGCTTCGAACATAAAAGAGCCCAAATGAAGTGCTATTTGCAAATCATTTACAAAAAAGGGGTTGAGTCATGAATACCTGCTTTGAGGGGCTCGATGGGCTCTGGGGGAAGGAAGGGGATGTGGACCTTTTTCTCGAAGGTCCCGATGAGATCAGGCTTTACGGCGCATTACGAGAGAAGGTGGGGCTATTGATCTGTCAGCATCAGGAGACTCTAGAGGTCCATGGCAAGGATTCTGCGGACTTTCTCCAGCGTATGACGAGCCAAGATTGCTTAGGGATGGAAGTTGGCTCAGGAGGCCCCGCCTGTTTGATGACCGGAAAGGGAAAGCTGATTGCCTTCTTCGACCTGTTTCGAACAAGGGAGGATGCTTTCTTACTTCTCGGGCAAGGTGCGTGGATGGGGAAGGTCCGGGAACATTTGGATCTCTTCCATTTTCGGGAGGAGATGACCCTGGGACCCGTCCAGAAAATTTGTTCCTTGGGGCTCTTTGGAAAGGCCCTTCCCGGGGAAATCCCGGAGGCGGGCTTTTTTCAGGTGGGCAAAATGGGATCTTTAGAGGTGCTGGGTTTGGGGGGGTGGCTGGTTCCCGCTTGCCTCTTGCTTGGTAAAGAAGCCGAACTCAAGCTGTTTTTTGAGTCCTTTGTGGAAAAGGGGCAGCCCTTTGGTGGGTTCCACGCGTGGGAGGGGCTGAGGATTGATTCTCGCCTGCCGCGCCTGGGAGTCGATGCTGATGAATCCAATATTCCGCTTGAAGTCCGTTTAGATCCAGCCTGCCATCCTGAGAAGGGATGCTATGTGGGCCAAGAAGTTGTCGCAAGAATTCGGAATCTCGGCCATGTGAACCGTTTGCTGTGCTTGCTTTGCGGGGAATCGGAAGAGCTCCCTATGAAAGGGAGTCTCCTCTTCGATGAGGATTTGGAGGCCGGGCGAGTGACCTCCGCTTTTCGTGTTCCGGGGAAAAAAGAGGTGCACATGTTGGCCCTCTTACCTCGAGTGCTTGCCGCTCCCGGAACAAAACTTTGCCTGGGAAATGAAGCAGGCCCAAGCTTTGAAGTCAAGGATCCAGCCGCTTAAGGGATGAGCATCAGTGCTCCTTCGGCGCCCAAAGTCTGTCCGATCCAACGGAGCAAGATTAAACCTTCCTTGGAACTTGGATTTGGCAAGCGATTGCGCTTTTTTTGGATGGTTTTTCTTCTCAGAAATCCCTCTGCCAAACTTTGGAAAAGATCCTTCTCCAGGCCTTGGAAATTCTTTCGGCTTGTGGATCCCAAGAAGCGTTGCAAATACCAGTTAAGGGGCATGGGTGTCCTCAGAGGGTTCATTCGCAGGGACCCCTGAAAACCTCGGATCTCATTCTCCAAGCGCCAGAGACTACGTTCGAGAAGGCGGGTGGGGCGGGGATGGAAATAGCCGTGGATCCATTTCGCTGCGGCTTCTGCAAGGTGATTGGTGCCGGGAAGATTCACAATGACAGGTCCTCGTGGACCGAGAGTGGCATTTCCGCAGATCAACAGCTCTCTGCAGAGGTCCTCCAGTTCTTTCTTTGTTTGAACGAGCTCATTGAGCCCATCCCCTTGGCTTGGATCGAAGCTTAGGAGAAGGGGTGGGGCCGGAATGGAGGGAAGGCCCTGGGAGCGTAAAAGATCCTCGCAAATTTGAATGAAATGTTCCGTCAGAGGGAGGGCCTCCACAAGGTCTTCCGGCCCCAGGCTCTGAAGTGCCGATTCTTCCACGAGAATGGGATGGGTGTCCACCCAGGTGAATCGGTTTTTTCCATGGCGGAGAAGGCTGGGAATGGGAAGGTTTTGTTCTACGAGGGAGAAGTAATAGGGGGCGTGGTTTTGGTGAAGGACCACGGCTTCCCTTCCTTCCCTTTGTAGGTGCGCTGGGAGGCGCGCCGGATCCAAGTGGATGTCTCCGACCAAGGCCATAACGGGGGGCCCCGCCTGAAGAAGGGTGTCCCCAAAGTGGTGGTCGCGGGCGGACAGACTCATGGTTCGGTTGGGGGACATAGCCAAGAGTCGGCAACCGAGCTTTCGGGCACTGAGGAGAAGATCATGGATCCCGTCTTGAGGAAAGAGACCCCAGTTTTTTTCGAACTTCAAGTCGGCGAGGAGGGTGCTGGGCGATTGGTGAGAGGCGGTCCATTGGTCCAAGCGTTCTTGCATGTTCAACGGGGCGAACTCGAGCCCTAGAGTCCAGGGTCGGAAGTTTCGGAGGATTTCAGCCGCGAAGAACTGGGAGCGGGAAAGGCCATGGTGGTCCCCGACGAGGAGGTAGCCAGCCTCTCGAGCCGGTTCTTTCCAGGCGTCGGAAGCAACTCGTTCGAAAGAATTTGGGAAACTGGCTTCGAAATCGTGCTTGGCCTTGCGAAGAGAAGGGTGTCCCTCAAAAAGGAGGCGTTCTGAGATCCGGGCACAGCGGTTCCAGAGCTCTCTTTGCAGGTGGATCCCCTTGGATTTCATTTCTTCTTTATCGGAAGTGTTTTGGGCTTAGATCCTCGGCGCGGAGAGATTCCCATGAGATGGGCCCGGCGTAAGCAGAAGGAGGGGTGTTTGGATAGATGTGAAAAGGATTTTGAACAGGCCTGGGGAAAGACTGGAAGAGGTCTCCTCACCTCGCAAGAATGGGCGCCTTTCGACCGGTGCCCATTAGGTTTTCCGCAGGGGAGAGCATGGGGCCGATCTGGAGTGGAGCAGGCAAAAGAGATGAGTGATTCCTTTTTGGAGAGGCATTTGGGGCCACGGAAGACCGAGCAATCTGAGATGGTTCAAATGCTGGGATATTCCTCCCTTGGGGAGATGATTGAAGCGGCCGTTCCTCCTTCGATTCGCCTGGGGAGAGAGTTGAAATTGCCTGGTCCGATTTCAGAAGCGGATTCCATGAAACGCCTGGCTGAAGCGGCCAAGAAAAACCGCCCCTACCGAAGCTACATTGGGATGGGTTATTACGGGACCATCACCCCGCCGGTGATCCTGAGGAATATCCTGGAAAACCCCGGTTGGTATACCCAATACACCCCCTATCAACCTGAGATTTCTCAGGGGAGGTTGGAGGCCTTGCTGGTGTTCCAGACGATGGTGATGGACTTGACCGGCTTTGAAATAGCCAATGCCTCCCTTTTGGATGAAGCAACCGCGGCGGCGGAGGCGATGACCCTCTGCCAACGGGTCCTCTCTCGTGGTTCTAAGGGGCGGATGCGCTTTTTTGTGGATGAGGCCTGCCATCCGCAGGTGATTGGAGTTGTTCGCACTCGGGCAGAGCCTTTAGGGATCGAAGTCATCACCGGTTCCCTGGAGAAGCTTTCACTTGACGAGAGTTATTTTGGAGCCTTGGCCTCTTACCCTGCTACTGATGGGCGGATTCGGGATTTGAGGGGATTCTGCGAGGAGGTCCACCGAGTTGGGGCCTTGGCTGTTGTGGATGCGGATTTGTTGGCATTGACTCTACTTGAGACCCCAAGGGCGATGGGGGCGGACATTGCCGTAGGAACAACGCAGCGTTTTGGGGTCCCCATGGGTTTTGGGGGGCCGCATGCGGGATATCTCGCAACCTTAGACCCATACCGACGGATGGTGCCGGGAAGAATCATCGGGCAGACCGTCGATGCAGATGGGAGACCCGCTCTCCGCATGGCCTTGCAAACCCGAGAGCAGCATATCAGGCGGGAGAAAGCTACGAGCAACATCTGTACAGCCCAAGTTCTCCTTGCGATCATGGCCGGGATGTATGCAGTTTGGCATGGGCCGGAAGGTTTGCTGAGGATTGGAAAAGAGATCCGGGGAAAAACCGAAGCTCTTGCAGAAGCTCTTAGGCAATTGGGGCACGAAGTACAGGAAGGTCCACTCTTTGACACCCTGCGTGTTCGGCCAGGCAAAGGAGACCCCTTTCATGAAGCCCTCGCTTTGGGGATCAACCTCCGAGACTTTGGGGATGGGAGTCTGGGGATTTCCCTGGATGAGACTGTCGAAGAGGAGGATCTTGTCCAGCTCCTCCGGGCCTTTGGTGGGGGGGCCAAGAATCTCCGGCCGGAGGTTCTTCCGGAATTGCCACGAGAGTTACGGCGCAGCAGTTCTTTCTTGCAGCATCCCACCTTCCATCTTTATCGAAGTGAGACAGAGATGATGCGTTATCTCCATCGTCTTGCGTCTAAGGACCTATCCCTTACCTCGGCTATGATTCCTTTGGGGTCCTGCACGATGAAGCTGAATGCCGCCAGTGAAATGCTGCCGATCTCTTATCCAGGCTTCGCTGACCTCCATCCTTTTGTTCCAAGGGACCAGGCTGAGGGTTATCACGAGATCCTTGATGAATTGGCCGATTGGCTCTGTGAGATTACGGGCTTCGAGGCTTGTTCCTTTCAACCTAACGCAGGGTCGCAAGGCGAATATACCGGCTTGCAGGTGATTCGAGCTCGGCATCGGAGTCTAGGGCAGGCACAGCGGAGGGTTTGTCTGATTCCTTCTTCGGCTCATGGGACCAATCCTGCAAGTTCCATTCTCGCTGGGATGCGGGTCGTTGTCGTTGCCTGCGATGAGCAGGGCAATATTGACCTCGAAGATTTGCAAAAAAAAGCCGAGCAGCATCAGAATGAACTGGCGGCCCTGATGGTGACCTACCCTTCGACGCACGGCGTTTTCGAGGAATCTATTCGAGAGATTTGCACCATTGTTCATGAGAATGGCGGGCTTGTTTATGTGGATGGGGCCAATATGAACGCCATGGTTGGGCTTGCAAGGCCTGGAGATTTGGGAGGGGATGTCTGTCACCTGAATCTGCATAAAACCTTCGCCATTCCACATGGAGGCGGGGGGCCAGGAATGGGGCCGATCTGTGTGACAAAGGAGTTGGCCCCCTTCCTCCCGAGGCATCCTGTTGTAAAGACGGGGGGAGAGCAAGGGATCGGGCCGGTGGCAGGGGCACCCTTTGGGAGTCCGTCCATTCTTCCTATCAGCTGGGCATACATTGCGATGCTGGGGGCCAAAGGACTTCGGAAGGCAACCGAAGTAGCCATCCTCAACGCAAACTATGTTGCGAAACGGCTCGAATCCGAGTATCCCGTTCTCTACAAAGGAAAAAAGGGATTGGTCGCCCACGAGTGTATTCTGGATACACGGCCCCTTAAGGCTGCCGGTATCGAGGTCAAGGATTTGGCCAAGCGTTTGATGGATTACAGCTTCCACGCACCCACCATGTCCTGGCCCGTGGTGGGGACCTTGATGGTGGAACCGACCGAGAGTGAGTCCAAGCAGGAGCTCGATCGATTCTGTGATGCCATGTTGGCGATCCGCGAAGAAGTCCGCCAGATTGAAGAAGGGAAGGCAGATCCCCGGAACAATGTTCTTAAGGGGGCCCCTCATCCCAGTTGGAGGCTTTGCAATGATTCTTGGGATGTTCCCTATTCAAGGGAGAAGGCAGCTTTTCCGGCCCCGACACTTCTCACTTATAAGCAGTGGCCGAGTTCTGGAAGAGTGGACGAAGTCTATGGGGATCGCCATTTGGTTTGCGGTTTGCAGCAAGAAGCAGAATCCTCCTCCCCAAGCGACTAAAGGCCGCCAAAGAAGGGCTGCAGATTGATCTTCGCCCTTCCCCTTTCCAATTTTCTTCTTACCTCGTGTGAAAACGGCGATTCAAGAGAAAGGGGCTTGCTCCTTTGAAAGGTATGAAGGACCAGCGGACGACAATTTCGGTTCTCGCCGGCAGGGGGTTATAGGGGACAAAACTCAGCATGCCTTCAGCGAAGAAACGATGATCATAAGAATCCTTTTTTGGCTCCAGGAGGAAGCCTTGGATCGCTTGACCCGAAGCAGTGCTTACCGAACATTGAGGGTTCATAAAGCCTTTTGGGAAGGGGCCGAAATGATGAAGAGCAATGGGATAGCCGATGCGTTTGGCCTTCTCATGACCCTTGAGTGCCCGGATACGATCTCGGAGCCAAGGGCCGCAACGGTCTAAGGGGATGGATGTCGGGATGCTTTCCCAAAAACGATTTGGTGTTGTGATTCGGCTGGAATGTCCCTTGGAAGCAATGGGATGTTCGATGGCAGCCCATTTTTTTTGTGATGTGACAGGGAGAAATCCACTCTTTTGATTGCAGAGTTCGTCTCGGTATCCAGGAAAGGCGAGCATATTGGCCAGCCAGGATTTGGCGGAATTTTTTAGGGGAAAGACCATGATTTTCCAAAAGAAAGCGGAACCTAATGAAAGAAACCGTTTTGTTTTGTCTCCGATTTCTTGAGGCGGTCCTCCACGTTGAATAAGATCCCGCCCCGCTTTGCTTGTAATGAGTTGCTTAACCTCGGGGCTGCAGAGATCGGCCCAAGGGAGAAAGATCCAATCGTTGAGGAGGCGCCAACGGTTCCATTCTTCAAGGCGTTCTGCGAGGGAGGGAGCTAAGCGGTTGAGGGGATTCCATAGGTCTTCCTCGTGAACTGCGAGTCGGTCCGGATCTGTCAAATAACGACGCCATTCCTCTTCTACCTGAGAAAGATCTTTGCCACGGGTGAGCTTGTAAAAGGCCTTCTTCACATCCATCGGTTTGCGTAGTTTCCGATATCTTCGGAAACGTTTGACATCCAGAGCAAGCAGGAGTCCGGGGTTCCGCCGGAGGAAGTAGAGGGTAAGGGCCCAGGCCTTAACCCGTTCCTCATCGCCCATGTCAACAACCTTCATCAAGGTGAGTTTTTGGGCGGGCATTCCCATCTTTTTCCAAGCCAGCTCGGTGACTAAATCTTTCCAGGTTTCTAAATCCGGTTTGATGGGAGGGCGTTTTTTACCTCCAGCCCGAGTCCCCTTAGGGTTCCGCCGGCCCACAGTAAAGGACAAGGTCTTTCCGAAGAGAAGGCCGACGACGGAGTGCCCCAGACCTTCGCTGAGAGCTTCGGATTTGAGACCTGCCATGACGATGCCGACCCTGCGGGCCATGGTATCGAAGGCCAACTCAGAGGTGGCAACATGAGCTGCCCAAAGGCGGTTTCCCACCTCGGAAGCGCTGACTTGTGTCAAAATAAATTTGCGATAACTGGGGTCACGGATTCCCGTACGAACCAGGTTGACCCAGGCACTCCTGTTCTGAAAAACCGCAAAACTATAACCGGCCGCGGCTTTGGACTGAAAACCCCCATAGCCACAGAAGATCCAACGCATCAAATGGTAAGCCCGCTCGGCGTTGCGAAGTCCTTCCTTCAGAGTTTCCGGATCGAAATCTCCATAAACACGAAAATGAGCGCTTTTGAAAGATCTATAGGAAATACCCATTGGTTGGAGGGAGCGCCTTATAAGAGGGTGTTCCTTTTCGGCCGGAAGGAGTTCAACAGGAAAATCTGTTCCTTTAATGACTTTGAGGATTTGGGCGATCCCTCGGAGCCTCTTCATGGTGGCAACTTCGAGGGGGCTGCCATAAAAATCTTCGAAGCGGGCTAGTTTTTGGAGTCGAGCGATTTCCTTGTCATAAGGTCCAAAGCGGAGTGCTTTGTCAAAATGGAAACGTACCCGGGCGAGTTCCCCCCTTTTTTGGAGCTGGAGAGCATAGGCTTTGTGTAAATCGTGGAGCTTGGCGCAGAGTTTGAGCCAACGTTTTTCGATCCGACGCTTTACTGAGGCTTTGGCTGTATCGGGCTTTGGCTGAACCCCATCATCGATCCAGCTGGTCCCAGTAGATCGATATCCCAGGGCCTTGCGAACCTTAGGATCATTGGGATCGTAGTCCCGAAGGATCTCGCGACGGATCGCCGTAGCCTTCCGATTCCAACCTTTGGAAGCGCAATAATCAGCGAAACGGGCCAGTTCTTTGGCGATTTTTTTGAGAAACTTGGTTTCGGATCCTTGTTTCTTTAGAGGGGTTGATCGTGTTAAGACCTTGGAGGGGGGAAGACCATGGGCCGTGGCAGTTGGGCAAGGACCAAGGCTGAAAAGGGAACTGAGGAACAGGAGGAGGGAAGTTTGGGTTCCAAAAGTTTTCACGTGCTTTTCTTCCAATGGTCTACCCAGGGTATTCGCATTGACCCCGGGGCCTCAGGCTAAGGTTAGAAGGAGTTCCTTTACGAATTCACCAGCCATGGACCGACGGTATCCGGGGGGAAAGGGGACATTTTTGTAAGTCTTGACCCTGTTCAACAGTGCTTTCTTGAGTCCCTCGGCCGTGTCTTGGCAAATGCGTTCCCCATTGAAGCCCAGGTCTCCATACCAAACGGGGATGGCTTCGGAACCCGTCACAGCAACTTCTAATTGACTAATGCGATCTCCCTCGGTCTTCAGGCCCATGGCAACACCCATAACGGGGTATTCGATGGTATCGCGTGCGCGGAGTTTGCGATAAGCGGTTTTAAGAGCGGGGCCCCTTGTCTTCGATTGTGTTTCCGGAATATGGATGAAGGTTAATACTTCTTCAGGCTTTTTAACAAAGCGTTCAATTCCGTCCCCTCGGTAAAACGCACGTGCGGGGATTTTTCGGACTCCGTCTGGGCCATGAAGTTCGAACTCTGCGTTTAAAACCAAAAGGATGGCGGCGAGGTCCCCCGAATAGGTTGCGTAACAGATTTCTTTCTGTGGGACCACAAGGCATTCGTCTCCGTCGGCTTTGAGGCAATAACCTTTGCTGGCACGCCAAAACTCAGATTGATTGAAGTAGTAGCATCGTGTGTCTAATAACAGGTTTCCACCTAGGGTTGCAAGATTGCGGAGGATGGGAGAAGCCACGAGTTTGGCCGCTTGGACCAAACCCGGAAAATGAATTCCAAGTTCCTTATGGGCGGCAATGTCCCGAACTCGAGCAAGGGCGCCGATACAATTGGGAGAGATTTTGTTCAGCCCTTGGACCTTGGATAAGGAGATTACCTGTCTTTTTGGGTTCAGGCGATTTTTGTAGTTGGGGAGGACATCTGTTCCACCTGCGATAAAATCGAAGTCCTCGCCTGTTTCCAAAAATTTCTTCGTTAAACCCTGGATGTCCTCAAGGCTTGTTGGATAGTGGAGGTCAAAATCGGGCAGTCGCATCGAGATTCCTTGTGAAATTCCTTTTGAAGGGAAAAGACCTTCTTTGGCCTAAACGAGAGTGGCGGAGCTTTTCTTTTGGCGTTCCAAGGCCCGCCAAATGCGATCAGCAGTGATGGGCAGCTCATAAAAACGTATCCCTATGGCGTCGAAGAGGGCATTTGATACAGCAGGGAGGATCGGAAGAAGGGGTCCTTCACCACATTCCTTAGCCCCGAAGGGGCCTTCTGGATCGCATGTCTCTACCAAGATGGGATGCACTCGAGGCATCTCCATAGGGGAAAGGGTCCGGTAATCCAAGAAATTGGGGTTGAGGACATTTCCCTTGTTGTAGGCGAATTCTTCGCAAAGGACTTGGCCCAGTCCCATATGGATGGAACCTTCAATTTGTCCTTCTACTGCGAGGGGGTTGAGTGCTTTGCCGCAGTCGTGAGCGGCCCAGACATCATGGAGTTTTGGTTTACCGGTTTGGAGGTCTACCGAAAGCTCGACGACGAAGGCTTGGAAGCTGTAGGTTGGGGAGAGGCCTGCAGCTGCCCCTTTAAATTTGCCGCCCATGGGGGGGGCCTGATAACAGCCACTGCTTTGAAGGGCGCCACAATCTTTCATGGCCCGCCGGACGGCTTCTCGATAGGAAACCTGTATTTCCGGACGAGTGCAATTGATCACTTTTTCGTCCTTAAGGATGAAGACTTCCGGAGGATATCCGGAAAGGTCTGCAGCGGCTTGGATTAAGGCTTTTCGCAGTTCTTCTGCGGCTCTTCGGGCGGCATTTCCAGCCATAAATGTGACGCGGGAGCTATAGCTCCCCAGATCAATGGGGGCGGTGTCCGTGTCCTCACTGAAGACTCGACAGTAATCGATGGGAAGACCCAAAACATCAGCCACGATTTGGGCCAGCATGGTGTCAGAGCCTTGCCCGATCTCCGCTGCAAGACTGTGTATCGTGACTCCTCCATCCAGGTCTACCTTGAGGTGAACCGTGGATTGAGGGATTTTGTCCCAATGGATAGGGAGGGCAGAGCCAGAAATATAAAATCCTCCAGCGATTCCAATGCCATGTCCGAAGGGGAGTTTTCCATATTTGTCTTTCCAAGAAGATGCTTCGACCGCCCTGTCAATACACTCTCCAATTCCCGAGGTGGTGATGCGGAGTTCATTGATGGTCTTCGTGTTAGGAGGGAGGACGTTGTCCCGGCGGAAGGCGGCTGGATCCAAACCTAAATCATGGGCTGCTTCGTCTAAGAGGATTTCGTAGGCATAGCGTGTATTCACGGCCCCATGTCCCCGCATTGCACCGCATGGAGGCTTGTTGGAGTAAACACGGCGACCTCGATAACGAAAGTTCGGGAGTTTGTAAGGCCCATTTGCGAGCACTCCATTGTAATAGGCAGTAACGACGCCGAAACTTCCCCAAGCTCCCCCGTCGATAAGAGCATCCACGTGAAGGCCCGAGATCTTATGGTTTTTGTCAATAGCGAGGGCCACATCGATTTTTGATGGATGGCGCCCGTGGTTCGAATAGAAAACCTCCTCACGGTCAAAGAGGATTTTTACAGGTCTCCGGCATTTGCGGGAGAGGAGGGCGGCAACCATTTCATGGGGGAAGGGATCGGATTTTCCTCCAAAACCACCACCTACAGTGGGGCGAATGACTCGAATCCGATGCATAGGCATTTCGAGGACCTTCGCAAGGGCGCGATGTAGATAGTGGGGGACTTGGGTTGCGGACCAAACCGTTAGTCGCTCATCTGCATCAAAAAATGCAATTGTGCACATGGGCTCGGTAAACGCATGAGTGACTCCGATGAAACGAAAAGATTGTCGCTTTTTCCAGAGGGCCTCATCATAGGCTCTGTCAAAGTCCCCAAAATCTTGTTCGACTTGCTTATGGATGTTCGTTCCATCATAAGTTTTGGGGTGGAGGCGCAATTCTTCAGGGACTTGTTCCAGACTCTCTTCCATCTTGAGGAAGGGACGGAGAACCTGGTATTCAACCTTGATGGCTCCCAAGGCTCGAAGGGCGATTTCTTCGGTATCTGCAGCAACTGCAGCGACGTTGTCCCCAATAAAGAGAACCTTGTCCACTGCCAAGGCCGTTTCGTCCTGACTCACTGGCAGGACACCAAAGCAGTTCTCAGCGTCTCGGCCAGTAACAATTGCATGGACACCAGGGATGTTTTCGGCTTCGCTTACATCAATAGAGAGGATCTTTGCATGGGGATGAGGGGATCGGAGAATCTTGCCTACGACTTGACCCGGTAATTTGATGTCGTCTGTGTAGATGGCTTGGCCGGTGGCTTTTCGAAAGGCATCAATTAAAGGGATCCGTTTCCCGATCAAAGAATGTTTCTGGTTGGGAAGGTCATGTGGATGGTTCATCGTTCCTCTTCTTGCGAAATTCCCTGAAGTTGTTGGGCAGCGCATTCCACAGCATCTAAGATTTTTTTATATCCGGTGCACCTGCACACATTTCCTGAAAGGGCCTCGGCAATTTCATCTCGACTGGGATGGGGATTGTGTTCAAGCAGTTCTTTTGCCGTCATCAAAAAACCTGGAGTGCAAAAGCCACATTGGCTCCCACCTGAATGTGCCCAAGCGGATTGGAGGGGATGGAGATGGCCATCCACTTCAACGCTGAGTCCTTCAACGGTTTGAATCTCCTTCCCTTCGCAATCAAATGCAAGAACCAAACACGAGGGGACGGCCTGTCCATCGAGGAGGACGTTGCAACACCCACATGTCCCCATATCACAACCGCGTTTGGTCCCAATGAGGTTAAACTCTTCTCTAAGGACATCGAGGAGGAGAGCTTTGGGGGGGGCTGCGCAGCGGAGTTCACTCCCATTTACCCTGAGGGTAAGAAAGCGAAGGGTGTTTCCAAAGCTTTCTTTAGGGTTACCTGTGGAGCTTCCTGTATCCTTGGTGCGAGTCTGATTCATTTTTTGAAGTTATCCAAAGTCCGAAAGAAAGGAAGTTTAACTCCGTTTCCCGGAGAGATCGAGTCAGGGGGGAACCCAAAGTCATGGAAAGAGGAGATTGGGATTGAGAATTACAGGGAAAGCCCGAAATCCTCCCGAAGGATGGAGCGGAGATCATAAAAATCTCGAATCTCGTAGTCTGGTTTGCTTTTTCCCTTCGTCCGAGAATGTCTCCCTGAACGCCTGTTCCATACCGTGATCATCCCGAGGGAGTTGCAGGGATCGACATCGTTTTCAGGGTGATCCCCGACATACATAGTCCGTTCCGGGCGAAGATCGAGGGATTCCAGGACGTGTTGATACAGCTTTGGATTTGGTTTACTGATGCCCACCTGATCGGTGATGAAAATTGCGCCAGGTGTCAAAAATTCATGGATGTGCAGGCGGATGATCTTCTCAGCTTGTTTTACTCGAAGCCCGGCTGAAATGATCCCCCGAATGAGATTTAGATCGGCGAGGCCTTTGAGGACCTCGTAGACATCATCGTAGACTTTGAACTCCCGAAATTTCGTATCGTGGTAGGCGACCATTCCCGATGCTACCAATAGGGCTGGGTTGTGGTTGGCGAGAGATTCAGGAGGAAGTCGGAGAAGAAGTTTGTCGAAGTGCTGCCCGTAGTTGGAGGAGAATTCTTCTACAACTTCACCGAGCTCCTTAAGAATCCGATCCTTATCCCCCTGGAGCCCGGTCTGTATCATTGCCTCTACGGCTGAACGCCGCGCCTTCTCTGCAAAGACCGAGGTCGAAAAAAGAGTATCGTCAATATCAAAAAAGATCGCATCCAGCCCCGCTGGTGCATGTTCATCTTGTGAGGCAGTTTTTTGCATCCCTTGCAGTTTCCTTGGTCCAAACCCGATTCGATGAGCAAGCGACTCTGTGGGCAAACCTTTTGGCCACAATTGTGTTCATGAATAAAACGGGTTCACTCGTCTCCCATGAAGGGAGCAACAGTCAAAACCTTTGCTTTTCAAAACGTCCCGGAACAAAGGCTTGGACTCGGGGAACAGAAGGGCGAGAAGCTCTAGCGACCCTTCTGTGCCATGATTTCTTGAGAGTTGACAATGAAGGCTTTAACTAAAACCATCAGAGAGGAGTTTTCATCAACAACCCCCTCTTCCTTAAAGAGGAAGGAGACTAAGGGAAGTTGTGCAAGCCATGGAACCTCGGCCCTGCGTTCCCGGTTGAGCACCTCATTAAGACCACCAATCAGGACAGATCCACCATCAGGGACCTTCACCGTTGTCGCCATGCTCCGAACAGTCAACTGAGGAAACTGAATGGTTACAGGCAAAGTTGTGCCTGCGAGTGCAGTGGTAAAGGTGGGAATGGGGCGGGTAAGTTCTGCAACCGTTGGCTGAAGATCCAAGGTAATGTGCTTCCGGTCATAAGAGATGGAGGGTCGCACATCGAGAACAACGCCATCCTGGACGACGTTTACTTCAGGGTCAGCAATAAATGCGGCTTGCGCCACTTCCACCGTGAAATCTTGAATATAGGTGGTTTGATTAATGACCGAGATATAACCGCGTTGGCCATTCAATACTGTCAGGATTTGGGAATCCACAATCTGCACGTTGGTCTTTTTCTCGACAGCGCGAGCCAACAGATTGAGTTGGCTATCATCGAGCAGGGTAAAGCCGAATGTGGCCCCGCCGTTCGTGGTGAGAAGCCGGCCAAGGCTGTTTTGGAAGAAGTTTTCGGTTCGTCCCCGGAAATCGCCATCCAGGCCGTCATCGTAAAAGAAACCGCTGACGGGGTGGGAGTTGACTCCTCCCGTCCCATTGTTATCCAAGCCACGGGAAGCATTGTCATCCAAACCGTTTGTGACATCATCCAAAGTGACAACCCGTCCTTTAGCATTAGCTCCACCAAGGCCACGGAAATCGACACCAAATTGTTGGAGCCAATTCCGATCCACCCGAAGGAACCTGGACTCGATGTTGACCATGCTCGAAGTGAACTTACGGAGGTCATCCAGAAACCTCGAAACTTGTTCTTGGACTTCCGGAGTATGGGTAACAATGAGGTTCGCGTCCGTGGCTTCAATCGAAACCCCCTCGTTTTCCCAAGTACCTGGGGCAACTGCCTTTTGAACAAGGCTTGCCAACACTTCTGGATCAATCATTTTAACCGGATCGCCAATTTGACCGCCTTGGCGAGGTTGGTCCTCGGGAGCTTCTTCTCCAACAATCGGGATATCTTTGATTTGCGGGCCGGCAAAATCAGCCAAGCCAAAAGTCAGGTCTTGGATCTTATGAACCTTGAGCGTGGGTTTGCCCATGGCTTTTGCCTTGGTGGTAAGGAGGACGGCTCCATCTTCGATGGTCCAGGCTATCTCCCCCTTGCTTCTTGTGGACATCAGGTTGAGAAAATTGCGAACCGAAAGGGGGGATTCGAGCTTCATGGTCAACACAAGCTCATTGCTGTCGATGACTTCTTGGGCTTCGGGGGTTACCAGGATGGGGAGTCCGGTAACTTTGGCCAAGTAGCTTGCAACTTCCGCATAACCACCGCTTTCATCGGTAAATTCTGCTCCTTTGGGCACGCGAAGCTCGGAGAGTTTCTTCTCCAAAGCAAGGTTATCTGGGTCTTTCTGGGTTTTGCTGCTGGAGTCCTCGGCACGAATCTTGGAAATCTTGTTCCAATATTCGGGAGTGGGCTTTACCAGAATGTCCGTATAGGGGATTTTTTTCTCTTCATTCGCTTCTTGGAACTTTTTAAAGGCCCTGGCTTTTTCAACTAGATAGGAGTCCTGCGCTGCATTCCGAAGAGCCTTCTCACTTACGGAATAGAGGTCTCGCCCTACTCGACTTAGGGGATCAATCCGAAGGGCTTCCTCTGCGTGTTCCAGAGCAGAGCGGTAATCATGGTTTTCGAAGGCCTTTGTTCCTTTAGCGAGGTGGAAGTCTGTCCGGGCTTTGCGGCGCTGCCTTTCCAGTTCCTCCTGGCGACGCCGTTGGGCAAAAGCTTGACGTTGAGCGTTTTCTTGGGCCTTAAGGAGAGCACTTTCTTGGGCAGCTTCAGCTTTTTTCAGAAGGGCCTCAGCCGTTTTTGGGATGTCTTTCCAATTGATGTTGGAACCAATTTCAACTCTGAGTTCTACCTTTTTCAGCTTCCGGATCGCTTCCTCATACTTTCCGTCCCTCATATCCTGTTTTGCTTGGGAAATGAGCTGATGAGCTTCTCCAATATCTTTTTGAATTCGAAGCTCTGCGAGCTTCCTCATGTGTTCGCCGTAGGTGATCAAATCACCTTGACGTTCTCCGAGAAGTGTTAGGATCTCGTTATAGACCTTGCGCGTTTCTGGGCGGTCACGATCCAATTCAAGGGCTTTCATGGCAGCCAACTTGGCTTCTTCATAGCGATTATCTGCCATGAGCCGACGAGCCTTTTTCAAGGCGTTTTCAATAAGGAAATTCTTTTGTTGCGCGGAAAGGGTTCCCAAGCCCTGGTTTCCGGATTCGCGGGAGTGATTTCCCGTGGGATTCTCTCCTGGAGAGGTTTTGGAAGGAGATTGGGTCTCACTCTTGGCTTGTGCCTTAGATGGATTTGGGGAGTTCTCCTCTGAAGTCGCCGTACAAGAAAGCACGAGAAGGGAGAGGCCGAAAACGGGAACGGAGAGATACCGTTTGAGATCTAGGGACATCCGATAAGCCTTTGGAAGCCAGGATCTGAAGAAAGGAAGCCCATCCCTTCCCCCCGCTTGCTGGAAGTGGAAAGTAGAGGGCTGATGACCCATATCTTTCAGACCGTGGGACGTTCAAGAACAGAAAAATCAAGAATTTGCGAAAAACGCCTCGCAAACAAACCCAGGGGGGAGGGCAACCCCGTTTTATCCGAAACCTACCCCAAGGATAGGATCCGGATGGAATACGATGCTGAAAAATTAGCAGAGGATGGGGCGGCGGAAAAGATGTTTTTCCAGGCTTTCCTCATGAAGGGTCTTGGGACCCAAAGATGGTTTCAAGGCCCCCTGCCTCTTCGTGATCCTTCTCCTCCATGAGAATGCCTTTGGTCCATCCCGGAGGATGATTTAAACACTTTTTGCTTGTTCCCAAATCCATGGGACTCAAGCGGTGGGGGGGGGTGGGAGAAGGCTTCTTGGAGCCCGAAGCCTTCCTCAAAAGCTTTGCTTCAAGGTTTGGAGGACTTTGATGAATGCTGAGGAGGGAATCCCCTTAGTGGATCGCGCTGCAAAGGTTCGGCAGGATGAACCCTTAAGCCTGATCCTTTGTCAGAAAGAGGAAACAGACTTATGGGAAAAAGCAAAAACAAAGATCAAAAGTCCAAGGAAAGGTCCTCTTCTTTGTGGTTTATTTGCGTTTCCCGCGTTTTGCCCTCTGCTGGGCTCGTGTTCCTTCGCCACCTCCGAAGGTGATTTCTTCGAATTTGGCATCGAGAGCGATGTCGACTACGGCTGTCACATCTCCATAGGTCACACCCGGCCCAGCTTTGATGGTGATCGGCTTCGTCTTCATCGTTTTAGTTTTAGGGTCCAAAACTTTCTTTTTCGCCTGTTTACGAAGCTCTTTTTCCAAACCCGGAATGGAGCTGACCTTTTTTGGCCCAATGTACCAATAGACCCGGTGTCCGATTAACTCAAAGCGACGTTGGTTATTGGCATAAACCGTATTGGTCATTTTCTTTTTCCCCCAACCTCCCTTGGGGCAAACAATCCGGATATCGAGTTTATCCATGGGGGGAGCCTTACTCGTGTTGACACCAACGTCTTTGGGAAGGTTGGCAGCCAATTTCCCCTCGAGAGTCTTAAATTCAAGGCAAAGGAAGAAGATGATGATCAAAAAGGTGACGTCGATCATCGGCGTCATGTCCATTTTAACATCGCCTTCGAGCTTTCTTTTTTTTCTAGCCATGATGTTTCCTTTTCACCCCCCCCGGGGGGCATTACAGCTTTTTCCTCGTAAAAGGGAGCCGTAAAAGCGGTTTTTCAATACTTCCTTACTTGGAGGGTTTCTTTTTACTGTCAGCGTCTTTGGGTTCACCCACCGCGAGTTCCACTTTCCAAATCAGGATCTTCTGGTTTCCGCAAAGCTCCATGATCTTCGCAATATGATGCATCTCTGTCCATCGATCAGCCCGGATCAAAAGAGCGTCCTGAGGAAGGACCCTTTTCAAATCAGGATCCATTTTTTTTACCATCAAAGTGTTGGCAAAATAGTCCAGGAGCTTGAGCAACTTGGAATAATTTTCCCCATCACTGGGTTGCCAAAAGACCTTGGTTCGGTAGACGACGGTTCCGTCTTGTCGGACATTGAGGATGGGACGCTTCCGTCCAGGTTCAGGCTCATCGGGGATGGCATGGATGGCCTTTGGCAGGACCAAAGGTTCGAGCTCTTTGTTTTGGAGATCGATGATGAGGAAAAAGAAGATGATCAACTGAAAAATACAGTCGATCATGGGCGTCATGTCCATGTCGGTTTGATTTGAAACAGCGCGACTTCGTCTACTCATCCTTATTCACCTGATTTTTGAAAGCGACCAAAAGAGGCTTTCCACTCATCCCAACTGCAACAGGAAGGATCCCTTTCCAGGACTTTCTTACCAACATCTGGGAACTAACGGGGACGACATTGAATGGCCAAAAGAACCCTTCCAGGTTCGTCCATCCCTGAAAGGTTAAAGAAACGCATCGTTTCCAAGACGGTTCAAGCATAAAGGTGGGGGGGAGCCCCAAACCGTTTAGAGGACAGGTTTGGAAAAACTTCCCTGACCCAAAGCTTGTCCTCAATTATTCGTCTTTTGAGCGGAAACGTTCAAAGAGTTCCTCCACCATCCCACCGATTTCAATGGAAGCCATTGTGACTCGGTTCCGAAGGAACACATAAACGGTGGTCACAGGAATGGCGACAACGAGACCAAGCAGGGTTGTAATCAATGCTCCCTTAATACCTGCAGCGAGATCGTTAGGCTTAACGGATGGCTTTAAGGCGATTTCACCAAAGGCCGCCACCATACCATTCACAGTACCAAGCAAACCCATCATGGGGGAGATTGCCGCAATCAAAGAAAGCCAGCCGATTTTATTTCCCAGCTGAACATCTTCTTCTTCTGCCGCCTCTTGGAAGGCCGTGGCGATCACGTTGTAGTTATGACCCAGCTTATCGAGGCCGGCTGCCACAACATTGGTTAAGTAGCAAGGCTCAGCCTCGCACACATCCATCGCCTCGTCAAATTTCCCTTCATCAAACAGGGCCTCCAGCTCTTCCTGGAGATGAGGGGGAGCAAGCTTTTCACGTTTGATAGACATGAAGTCTTCGATGATCAAGGCAAGCGCCACAATGGAGACCAAGATAATAATATAACCGATCACCCCCGCACTCTTCAGAATATCTTCGAGAAGGGATGGGGCTGTTTTTTTGGCCGTGCTGGCTGCACCTTCTTGTGCGAAGGCAGAGGAAATGGCGAAGCCTGTAGAGGCCACGATGGTCATTGCGAAAAGGGAAAGGCCGTTCATTCGACCTTTGAAAAGAGGAGAAGGGATTTTCATTGCCTTGGAATCTCTCCGTGTATTGCGGAAAGCAGGCTCTGGGGATCCCCCGGAAGTCTTGCTTTCCTGGCTCGTAAAAAAAGTCTCAAGAGGCTTAAGAATTCATGAAAGCAGAGTCGCAAAACCTACCTTGGTCCTCTGGATACGGACTGTCGGAAATTTTTGCATCTCGAAAAAAAGTTCTTCCCGGGGCTTGGGAAATCAAAGAATAAGATTCTGGCCTGGATGACCTCCGATGAAAAGAGGTGATCCAGAAGTTTTGTGCAAACTCCCACAAGATTGGAAGGGGAGAAGGGGGCAAAGGGCTCTCGGAAGGGGTGTGGGAAAGAGAAATCATTTCTTTTTTAGCATGGCTTGGGCCTTGATTCCCCAGGGACTGTTTGGGAATCCTTGGGCAACATCCTCCAAAAGAAGGGTGCTGCGAACTCCAAAATCGTTTCCTTCCCCCTTTTTTCCTAAAAGAAGAATGAGTTTGGCCAAGAGATACCGGGCTTTAGCTGTTGCATCGCTGTTATGGATGTCTGTAGCCGAAACTTGGCTAAAGAGGATTTGAGCTTTTCGGAGAAGTCCTTGATCCTTTTCTTCTTTTCCCATTTCAAAGAGGGCTTGCCCCTCTCCACACTGAGCAGCAGGAAAAAGGAGGCTTTTGGGGCCTGCTTTTGTTTGAAGGTTGGCGAAGTAGCGGCGAGCATCTTTGAAACGCCCCTCGGAAATGTAGCATTCTCCCTCTCCAACCTTTGCTGCAACTAGGAGAGCCTGAATCTTGAGGTCGCCATTTTTGGCCAAAGACGACAAACTGGTGGAAGCAGAGAGATAGGCGCCACGAGCCTTTTGAAACTTCTTCATTTGGACAAGAGCCCTTCCCTTACCAAAGGTCCCACGAGCCGACCAAGCTGGGCTCAGGCTTTTTTCATTGGCGAGTTTGTCGAGTTTGTCAAAAACAGCCAGAGCTTCTTTGGGCTTTTTTGCCAAAAGAAGCACATCCCCAAGGAGTTGATACCCTTCTGGGGTCCTTCGGTGAGCAGGGTTCTTTTTGAGCCAGGCTTGCAAAGCTGAAATAGCAGCATCAGCTTGAGAGGGATTCCCTTGAGCATGGAGAGTTAATGCCTTCGCAGCGCGAAATTCACTTTCAGCCTTGAGAGGAGCGCGGGAGGAGTTAGAAGCGGCATCCTCAAAGAGATTCGCCGCAAGATGATATTCCCCGCGTTCTTCGGCAAGAACAGCACGTTGAAAAGAATCGGGAATAGGATTCCAGTCAATGGAGAGGACTTCATCGGAAGGTACGGTGTTTTCCTTTCCCCCTCTCTTGTATTTCACTTCAAGGATTCCCTCTTCGAGGATTTCGACATTGCGAATCGCTTGTCCGCCGATTTTCCGGATCTGATCTCTCGCCTTGCCCTTTTTTTGCCAAACTCCAGGCTCCACGCGATATTTTCCCGGAAAATCCTTTCCAGAAGAAAGCCCGAGGATTTCCTTCGGAGAAATGCAAGGGAGAGAACTCAGCGTAAAGAGGGGGAATAAAATAAGACCTAGTCGTTGAAAGGATGTATTCATTCGCGTCGATGTCTGGTTTGAAAGCGATGGAATCGCTATCCCGAAAGGCTTCCTGGAGATTATAGGGAAGTTACGTTTCATGGCTTCAACCTCAGGAAGAGTCTGTAGATTTTTTTGCCTTCAGCCCCCAAGCCCTTGAGGGTCTCGAAATCATCTGTTGAGTTGGCAATATTGAACAAACTCTTGGCGAAGTCGAGATAGTCTGAGTTGCCCTTTCTGCTTGCCTTTAAGGCCATATCCAAGCAATCCAGATAGAATCGGTACCAAGGAAGGCTGTATTTTTTTACTTTTTTGGATTGGATATAGCGCCGGTAACCCTTTTCGCCCCAGAGAAGGTCGTATGCTTCTTCAAAGCGCTCTAAACCTCCAGGGTTAATAATCCGTCCATCTTGATCCATGTCTATCCATCCCCCCAGAGCCCGGGCCTTGAGAAGTTTTAATTGGTAGCTCTTGGGGCGGAGTTTGATGGCGTCATTCAGAAGCTTTAAGGCTTTCCGGAACTCCATTTTTCTGAGGAGGATTTCTGCAAGTTCAGGCTTAATGAACTTGTTGATTTTGCTCTTTTCTTTTGGAGAGTTTTCAAAAACTTGAATAATTTTCTGGAGGAAGAGTTCCGCCTGGTCCCAATCTTTGATTTCAGAAGCAAGCTTCGCTGCCTTACGAAGAAGCGCGTAATCGGGGCTTTTTTCATTTTGCAAATAGGTTCGTGCAAAACTAAGCGTCTTCAACACATCTAACTTAAATCGTTTTCGGATTTCAATGAGGTCCTTTTCCGCTGCTGGGTCCTTGGCGGCTTTGTCTTCAAGGGCCTTCATTTCCTTTCGAATTTCTGATACCCGGCCATTTCTTGCAGAAAAAAGAACCATTGCTGCTTGAGAAAGTTGGGGAGATTTGGGGAAATCCTTGGTGAACCTTTGGTATTCAAGTTCGGCTGTTTCAATCTGCTCCAAACCCACATACCCCCGGATCAAATAAAAGGAGGCTAGCTGGGCAAAGGAAGCCATTGAGGTATTGCCCTTGTATTTCTCCCGGAATCCACGAAAGGACTCAATAATTTTCTTGAGCTTTGTTGGGTCGGGTTTGTGGCCCTTCATTTTGCCCGTTCCTAGAGCTTCTTCAGCATTCATGAGACCTAGGTAGAAGCGGGCTTGACCAATGGCGATTTCTCGCACAGAAATCCGTTGCGTTTCGCTGGGGGGGAGTTTGTTGTAGGGGTCGTTTACATACTTTAAGAACTTCTTGAGTTCCTTTCGGGCGCTGTCAAAGTCCTTAAGTTTGTAGTAGACGATGGCCTTGTAAACCGGAACTAAGTCAAAACGGATAAAGTCCTTTCCAATCTGGGCTAGAGGACGGAGAGCCTTTTTGGGATCACGACTGTCAAGGGCAGCCTGCACTTTGTTCCAAAGGATTCGGTTCCGACTTCTGCCTCCCGTACTGACAGCGATGCGATTGGCTTCTTCCTCCAAAGCCTTAAAGAAAGGATCCTTGGTTGCCTTTTTTTTCATACGGATGACGCCAACGAGCCTGTCCACAATGGCTGAGGCAAAGGCTTCATCTGTGTGGCGAAAATTCTTGAGGCCTTCCCTGAAGGCAAAGAAAGCTTCAAGCAGCCTTCCTTGGCGCCTGAAGGCATCTCCCATTTTGCCCCAAGATCGGAGGCCGTATTTATTTTTCTCTTCTTCCGTTTTGAGGGCAGCAAGGACCTTTTTGAAGCCTTCAATGGCCTGTCGGTTTTTTCCTGATTGGAAATCTCCAGAAGCCGCCTGATAGAGAGCCTCTGCGCTAATGTTACCTCCCGCGACGGTAAGGATCTGCTTGATGAGTTCCTTGGCCTTGAGACCAATAAAATCGGTGGGGTGCCTTCGTGCTACCTTGCGAGCTGTTTCGAGGGCCTGGTTGATGTTTTGCTGAGAACCGGTGTCAACAAGTGCTTGGGCCCCATTGAGCAAGACCTGGTCTCCAAGATTGAAGCTGGGATCCCTCTCGAACTCTTTGGAAATTGTTTTGTAGTTTTTTAGGTGTTTGAGGACCTCTTTGGTTTTTCCTTCTCGAAGGAGAACTTCTGTTGTTTTTACGTATGCCCGTTCCAAGATGTTGAAGAGCAAAGCCCCTTGTGCGGGAGTCACTGGGTTGTCCTGGTCTCTCAATCGCTCGGAAACAATTTCAACCGTATCGTTAAATTGAGAGATGGCCATTTCGGTATCACCGAGAACATCCTGGCATTGAGCGATTTCCAAAAGACCAATCATTCCAAGCGGGGTCTCTTCTCCCGCGTCAAGGACCATGTCCTCCAGAGTCGTCACCGCTTCCTTTACCTTAATGGTGCGGTCCTGTGGGACCACTCTTCCCCACTCCCTCTGGAGCACTCCTTTCCGGAGCCAAGAGCGATAATAAAAAAGGCGAGCTCTTGAAGCCTCTTCTCTTTTATCTTCCGTCCTGTCCATCAAATCGTTACAGGCTTGGATCCCTTTGGTGTAGACCTGAATCAATTCCTCTTGGAGAGTCTTACGTTTATCCGGATCTTTCTCCGCTTCTTGGGCTTGCCTCAGATAATCTCCAAAAAATTCACAGGCTTCTCCTAAGTTATAAAGAACTTCAAGAGCGCCATCCTCACGGCCATATTGAGCTAAGTAATCTTCAAATTTTTGGAGAGCTTTCTGGAGGACTTGGCGGCGCCGATCAAGGTCTGGAATCCTTTTGGCTCCGAGATAGAGAATCTCAGCTTCAAGCTGGGCCAGAAGTTGATCATCCAGTGCACCTGAAGAGTTCTTCCTTAACTGATTCAATGCATCTTTGGCGAGGTCAACGAATCCCCAATCTTTCGCCAATTTCCGGATGAAGCTCACTTCTTTCTGAATGGCCTCTTTCTTTGCCTCAGTTTGCGCCGAAAGGGGGGCGGCAAGAAAAGAAAAAAGGAGGAGGGGAATTGCGACTCGCAGGGATCGAGGAATCATCTTAAAATACGGTACCCGTCTGCTGAGGCCATGTTCATTTGGTCCTTCCAAGGGAGCACTGGAGGGACAAGGGTGCAAAGACACCCAGAACGATTTGAAAAAGGAACGGAATATTCTAGCGGAGGTTCACTCCAGGACCAGGAGCTGCTCGGAAAGCTTTTGAATTCCTTGGTCATTGTGCCTCCATGCTGGTGGCTGAAAGGGCGCTGATCCTTTGCTGCATTCTTCCTTGAGAAAAACCCCGAGAGATCTCGGCCTGGAGGAAATACAATTCTGAAAATCCGAAACCCACTCGAGTTTCGTTAATTCGAGAAGACTGCATAGCCAAGAGGCTAGGCGCCCTAGCCTCTTGGCTTGTGTGGAGTGGGCTTAGCGTTCCTCACTCAGGTCAGGCTCCGATTCGCTAGGAATAATGATTTTTGCGCGAAGAAGAATCAAAATCTTCTTGTTGGCGTTATAGGTTCCCTTCTTACGGAAGAAAAACCCAACAAAAGGTATGTCTTTTAGGATCGGAACTCCGGACTCAAACTTTTGTTTTTGAGTGGACTTCATTCCACCGAGGAGCAGCTTGCCGTTGTCGGGCATTGTTATGGTCGTACGAACCTTCTGAACCGTTAACCTGGGTATCTGGATCGAAACAGGTTGTCCTACACCTAAGGTGGTCGTGAAGGTGGGGATTGGTTGCGCCAAAGTGGCCACAGTGGGGCGAAGTTCCATTAAAATAAAACGCCGGTCAGCAGAGACCACGGGACGAACATCCAGAACAACCCCATCCCGTATGACCCCAATCACTGGGTCGGCAACGGCGGCAGACTGAGCAATTTCGACCGAAAAGTCCCGAATGTAGGTGAATTGACGGTTTACGGCCAGGTTGGCTCGGGCAGCGTTGTGGATCAGAAGCCGAGGGGCCGCCAGTTGCTCCACCCTCTCCTTTTTGGAGACACTTCGGAGGATTGTCTCCAATTCCGTATCGTCAAGGAAAGTGTATTGGAAGGAGAGGCCCCCAGCGTTGGAGAGGCCCTCGGGACCTCCTCCTAGTGTTTGATCAAAGAGGTTTTCTGTGCGGCCATAGATATCTCCGTCAAGTCCATTGTCATAAAACACTCCCGGTTCAAATCCGGTTCCAATGGCACCCGGTTGCGATGCAGAAATGTTGCGTCCGAAATCGTCGAAAGCAAATCCTGCACGATTTCCATGTTTCTGGAGGCCAAGGCCTGGCTTTCCTGTGGAGGCTTGATTTCCCAAGCCTCGAATATCGACGCCGATTTCTTCTAGGAAATTATCCTCTACGCGAAGGAATCGGGCTTCAACATCAACTTGAATCCCTGAGCTACTGCGTAAATCTTTGAGCAGAGCATCGATTTTTTTATGGACTTCGGGAGTTTGGGTGATGACCAGGGCGGTTTCGCCCGAAGGCTCAACCCCGGCTCCTTCCTTTTCCCAGCTGCTGGGATCAATGTTTGTTGTGATAATCGATTGAAGCTTATCCAAGTCGACGACCGCTGGGACCGGCTCGGGTGGCTCAGGAGCTTCCTGAGGCTCCCCGGGCCTAAGGATCAAATCCTTACCGGGATGGTCCTTGATTTTATTGACAATTTCTCGAACGTCATAAATCACGGGGACCATGGTTCCGGCGCTTTCCTCGTCCCCAAGAATCATGACAACGCCATCACGGATGGTCCATTGAATGGGCTTCACCCGGGCGATCAGGTCCAGTCCTTGGGCGACAGAGCGCTTCCCAAGTTTAAGATTGAGGGTTGTTGCCGATTCGTCAAGCTCCTGGGCTGCACTACTCACCAAGAAGTTCAAGCCAGTTGCTCTCCGATAAGCATCGACCCAATCCTCGATGGGTGTCTCGGTAAAGTTCTGTTGGATCACAACCTCGTTCAGTTTTTTCTGAATCAGAGCTGTGTCAGGGTCCACTGTTACCTTGGTGCTGGAAAAGGAGAGTGGTTTTCGATTCGAGATCTTTTTCCAATGCTCCAAATCCAACTTGACCGTATCGGTCTGAGTGATGTCCATCCGTTTCAGATTTTCAAAGGTTGCAGTCCATTCCTGGCGCCATTTCCTCTTCAATGAATCCATGGATTGGTCGTGTCGAGCCCGCATGGCGAGTTCTCGAAGATCCCTGGCATCCTTGTTTACCGGGTCGATCTTAAGGGCTTCATCCAAATAGCGAACCGATTGGTCATATTGCCTGCCCTGGAAGGCCAAGTTCGCCTGTTCAAAAAGATAGCGAACCCGAACCCGGCGGCGGATTCTCTCCTTTCTCTCTTCGGCTGCCAGCTTCATTCGCGCAGTGCGAGCGCTTTTTTCAGCTTGCTTTTGAATCCACTTGGTTTTCATCGCCTTTGCTTGCTTCAACTTGGCATTCAGGCGCTTCTCAAGGGCAGATCCTGGGGTGAACCAGGGAGAGTAGCGGAGGGTTAATGCAGCCCTTTGGTAATTCTCAATGGCTTTCTCGTAGTTATTTTCTTCTGCATAGAGATCACCCTTATTCTCATAGCTGCGGGCAACCGAAAAATCCTTTTGCTTTTCGATCTCAGCACGGGTCATCGCATCCCGGCTGGCCTGTCCCAGGGAAGGCTCTCTCTCACCAAGGGCTGTTTGGGCCTTCCTAAGGAGGGAACGAGCGGCTTCATTGTTGGGGTCGAGTTTGAGGACCTCACCCGTTGCTTTGACGACATCTTCAAAAAGCCTGAGATCCCATGCTCGGCGAGCCTTTTTCAGATTTGTTTGGATCAGGAAGTTCCGACGTTGCATTGCAGGCGATGGCTTTCCACCTTGTATTCCTTCCTGAGAATTATCCTCTCGAGCTCCTGCTTTAGAGGAATCTCCAGGTAGGGGTTGACCGGATTCTGCGTCGATTCTTCCGGAATCCTTTTGAGAGGACTCCAGGTGAGTCTCCTGAGCTAAATCCTTTGTGGGCTGTGCTTCACCAGCAATATTCATGCTGCCGGAATCCGCATCGGCAGCACCTGAACAAGCGACCGGAAGGGTCGCAGTCAGGAACGCGCAGAGCGGGAGGGCAACCATACGAGTTGCCCACCGGGGAAGGACCACGGAAAGGGGGGAAAGGTTTTCGTTTTTTCGGCGGACCGTCAATGGGCTCTTTCTCATTCGTTGGAACCTGCGTTCACGACCAGATGTTCAGTTCACGAAAAGTCCCGATGGACCAATCGTCTTCCTTCACCGCTTTTCGCCTCATCATGCAACTTGACGGTGACGGATCCAGGGCTGTCCGAGGGCTGGACAAAAATGATCTTCCGCGGAAGACCACGAAAGGGCAAGAAACCACAGAATGTTTTTCAAAAATTCTGAACATAAATCCTGTGATCAAGGGAAGAACGGTAGCGAACATGTGGAAACAGGTCAACATCGATTCAAGAGCTTGTCCCTGCTTTATTTCACTCCCCGAGATTTCTATCTTTCAGAATCCTCATAGCCAGTTGAATGTCCTTCCAAGTCTCGGCCTTGGCTTCCGGGCGCCTGAGAAGGTAAGAGGGGTGCCAAGTCACAATGAGAGGGATCCCCATAAATTGATGGGCGCAGCCCCTAAGTTTTCGCATGGGGGCTTGGGTTTTTAAGAAAAAACGTGCTGCCGTAGCCCCCAAGGCAATGAGGATTTTGGGTGCAACACAGCGAATTTGCTCCAAAAGAAAGGGGCTACACGCCTGAATCTCCTCGGGGAGGGGAGGACGATTCTTGGGGGGGCGGCATTTGAGGATGTTGGCAATGAAGGTCTCCTTTCTTGGGATCCGGATTCCCTGCTCAATAATTCGTGTAAGTAATTGCCCGGCAGGCCCCACAAAAGGGAGCCCTTGACGGTCTTCCTGGGCTCCAGGAGCTTCTCCCACAAAAAAGATATCAGCGTCGGGGTTTCCATCGGAAAGGACCACTTGAGTTCTGGAAAGAGCCAGAGAGCAAGACTTACAGGCTTCGACCCGTTGCCGGAGGGCTTTGAGGGTTTGTCGCTTTGTGAGCTTGGTCCTTGCTTGGGTGGCAGGTTCAGTGCGGTTTTTACGGCATCCCTGTGCTTGGTCTTTGGGGAGGGATGTCTCTGGTAAGGGAAGCAGCGGCGCATCAGGCCCAAGAATGGAAATCCAATTTTTGAGTTGATCCCGGGGAGATGGTGCTTCGGGTCGATCTGCCATAAAAGGATTTTGGGTGAATGGGCTTTGGGGTGAAAGGGGAAAAGTTGGGTTCTCATGTCTGATCCCATTCAAGGTAGAACTCCTGCTTGCCCCAATCACCCCAAGTCGCTCACCTTCTCCGTGTCGCAGGTGCATTTTCCAAGCATGAATGCAGGAGTTTTCTGAAATGGGGCTTTTCCCAAACTCGATCTGGGGAGCAAAGGGGGGTAGAATCTTTCTCTCCAAAAATGGGGGAGCTGGCCTGCTGCCTTGATTTTCTCCGGTCCCCTGAAGGGTTTCCTTTGGATGTTTCCAAAAGAGGCGGGATTCGTCCCTTTTTTATGAATAGAGAACGTTTGCATTGAAAAATACGATTGGGAAACGGGGGGGAGCTTGGGGAGAGTTTCAATTTTTTCCCTTACTTCTTCTTTTAGCTTTTCTCGCTTTGAGTCCGGGGTTATCGGGGGAATTCCTGAACTTTGATGACCCCAGGCTGATCCTCAATAACCCAGCTTTTCATGAGGGTTTTTTCAAAGGCCTGCTCCATATCCTGGACCCCACTCGACGGATTGCCGAGGTTTACCTACCAGTTTCCTATTTAAGTTTGTTTTTGGATTGGAATCTTTTTGGTCCCCAGGGAGCTTTTGGGTTCCACTTACATTCCCTTCTTCTTGAGGGGGTAGTGGCCTGGCTTTTGTTTCTTTTGCTGAGGGATTTAGGGTTTCCCCGCCTACTGGCTCTTCTCGGAAGCCTTCCCATGGTTCTTCATCCGGTTCTAGCCGAAAATGTCACCTGGGTTTCTTCACGAAAGGACCTACTCGCCGGCTTGTTCACCCTATGGGCTCTTCTTGAGGGCAGGCGTGCCTTGCGAGGGGAGGGAAAGGCCCTTTGGGTCTACCTTTTGACGGTTCTTGCCTGCTACAGTAAGGGGAGTGCCCTAGTGCTTCCTTTGTTAGGGCTTCTCCTATGGGTAGGCCCCCTCGGGGTCCCAAACAGGGACAGAAGTCCTCGGACCATTGGTCCTAAGCGGCTCCTGTTCATTGTTTTTCTCATCTGTGCTTTGATTGCTTTCCATCATCTTCTTCATTCATGGGCAGTGGGAACGGCTGCTTTCAGGGGGGTTCCTGCCGCCATTCCTGGGACTTTTCTTCACTACCTGGCATTACTCTTTGATCCTGAACCGCTTGCTGTTTTCTATCCAAGAGGACTTACTCTTGCCTCTTTTGAATCGCAGTTCCTCGCCAAGTTCTTGTTTCTGACAGTTTTATTGGGTGGGGGAGTTTTCCTCCTCCTGCATGGTGGAAAGGGTGAGAAAAAGATTGGGGGGGAGCGGTTTCTTGGGGCTGGAATCCTCTTTTCCATAGCCGCTCTTCTTCCTTTTAACGGTTACTTTCCCGCTACGGCCATACCTGCTGCGGATCGGTATCTCTATTTGGCTCTTCCGGGATTGGGCCTGATGATTGCAGGTTTTCTCTTCTTAATACCCAGAGGGCTGCGCTCCTGGATTGCCGGAATCCTTGCTGTTTTATTGGGGCTGTGGTGGGTCCCCTCCTTACGTGCTAGGAGTTATGAGTTCACCCGTTCGGATCGACTGTGGAAAAGCAACCTCAAAGTCTTTCCCGAAGATGGAGTTTCTTGGTTCAATCTGGGCATGTACCATTTGCAAGATCCTAAAGGTTCCGAAGAAAAAGCCCTCCCCTTGCTCGAAAAAGCTCTTACCTTTGCGGAGCTTCCCCAGCATCGACTCAAAGCGGCAACGACACTTTTTGTTCTCTATCGAAGAAAAGGTGAGGATGGAAAGGCTTTGGAGCGTTTGGATTTAGCCATCCGTATTGCAGATCGACTCCCTGGTAATCATGAGGTAAAGACCTTGCAGAAGGATCTTCGCCTGGACCGGGCAAGCACCCTTTTCCGGCTGGGGAGAGATGAGGAAGGCGATCAGTGCATTCAAGAAGTTTTGCAATTGGATCCCAGCAATCCTGAAGCCCTCGGATGGAAGGTTCTTCGAGAGATTGAAGTCTTTCAAGGCCGACAAGCCAAGGCTTTTCCTATGTCTTTCCTTTCCAAGCTGGATGCAATTCTCCAGAAAGGAAAAGGGAGGAAAGGAGTGAATCCCCACTTTGTCTTGGCCCAAGCTGAATTAGAGAGACTTCGAGGCAATGCCACCTCAGCTCTTGGAATGTTGGAAAAATTTCGGAAGCTTCATCCCGGAGCCTCCTTGGATATTTATCTGGCTCTTGCTCGCACCTACTTAGCCGAGGATGTCCCCTCGGGGGCCATCCAGGTTTTGCGACAGGGGCTCGCCCTCTGGACCTATAGCCCCGCTCTTTCTTTTGAGCTGGGAAGAATCTTTGAAGGTTTGGAACAACTTCCTTCAGCGGAAAGTCTCTATCGTCGAGCCCTCAAGGTGCGGCCCCTTCATCCGGGTCTCCGCAAGGCTCTTGCTCGAGTCCTTGCTGCGGAGGCGCGCCGAATGCTAGCCACTAAAACCCCCCAGGACTACATGGCTCAAGTCCAGGAGGCCCGGAGGATGGATCCCAATCTTCCGATTCTCGATTACTTGGAAGCTCATATCGCACGCTCCAAGAAAAAGATTCGGCTTGCTTATCGCTTGGCCGACAAGGCCGCTTCGGCCCTCCCTGATGAGGAGGAAGTCCTAGCCTTTCGACTTCAACTCCTGAGGGATCTTGCCTACTTGGAATTGTTTCAAAACCGGAAAAACGCCTTTCGCCTCTTTCGAAAGCTTGTGGATGAGGCTCCAAAGGATTTCCCCTTAGACTCGGTGATGGAACTCTTAAAAAGCGAATACCTTCGCCGAGTGTCCCGGGGTGAAAAGGCTCTCCTGGATGGGAAAGGGCCTTTGGCCGAAAAAGCTTTCCGTGAGGCTCTTGAGCTTTTTCCGGACCAACCGACCGCATTAACCAAATTAGGACTTGCCCAATACGTGCAGAAGAAATTCCGAGAAGCCCAAGATTCTCTTGGAAAGGCGGTCTCTCGGCTTCTTTCTCTTGGCTCTGATCCCGGGCTTGCCCTTCTTTATCAGATCAAGGCCTTACGGGCGATGGGTAAGAAAAGAGAGGCTGAAAAATTATCCCACCTCTTAAATGACCCCAAAACGGCTCCTCTCTTTGTTGATGGCGCTTTTCGAGAGAGAATTCTCCAAGCTTTGAAATAGATCCAAGGCCCTCCCAAGCTCCTTGCTTTTTCATGGGAAAAGATGCTTGTGGTAAAGCTGGACCCTCAAGCAACCGCGTTGGCAAAGTTTTCCTGTGAAGATCTGTTCTGAGGCTTGCGGCATCCTCCCAAGATGATACACTCTCCGGCAAGGAACTCCTCTACCAGTAGTAGGGGCTGGGTCTCGTGCAACTATCTGTAGTTGTTGGGCGGTTTGTTTCCTTTAGCTCTTCATAGATCTCATTCCTTATGTGGATCAGGGCGGGAAATGCGAGAAACAGGGGTTCCTTTAATAATAGTTTCGCGGACTTGAGTCCGTTTGCGAAAAGAGGGAGGGGTATAAATGCGGCGCAATAAAACGATTTTGGATGTCCTTCGTGAAGCCCAGACGCCACCAGGCAAACAAGGGACTGGGCTTTTTAAGCAGCAGCGCGAACCCGATCGGGAAACAAGTAAGAAGGGCCAAAAGAAAGCTCAGGGGGATGAAAGGAGCGCCACCCTTTGGTTGGGTCTGAAAGGCTGGTTTCTGAAAAACCCCGCACTTGGGGGTGGCCTGACTCTTGGATTCCTCTTTTTGCTTGTCTTCGGATGGGTTCAATGGAAGGGAGCTCATAGATTGGGTGGAACTGGAGAGGGCATAGCAGTGGATGGGCCGGGGAAAACGGCGCAAGATCCTTTGGTGAAAAAAGGTGGATTCCAAGCTAAGTCTTCGGGCACAGGCTCAGAGTTAGGGAAGGCACCCCAGTTGATGGGAGGAGAGAAGTTTGTCCCTCCTGTGAAGCCCGCTTCGAATCTTGCGGCCCGATCAAAGTCCAAGCTCGCGAGAGGGCGAGCCGGGAAGCTCAAACCCGAAACATGGACGAAACGCCAACTTCGTTTTTTCCGGATTTCTTCCTATAAAAACCCTAAGAAGGCTGTTATCGGATATGCCTCGAGCATGGCCCGATATCTTAGAAAGCTCGGATTTTCGGCTGAGCATGCCTGGCTGAAGACGAAAGGAACCAAATTATTAATCGTTTTTGTCAGGATTCCCGAAGGTACTTCTCCCGGCGGCGAGGAGAAGCTCTTTTCCAAGCTCAAATCTTTGGGTTTTGTGAAAAAACCCAAGGATAAAACGGATGATGGCTTCCAGTTCAATTTCCGAACCTTAAAAAAGAACATCGGACGGGCCAGTTTCCGCGTTCGAGTGGGGGGAAGAGAACGAGGCTAACTTCCTTGGGGTCCATAGAATCTCAATCTTCGTTTCCACCGTGAGACCCAAAAAGTCCAAACCCGTTCCAGGGGGAGAGTCTAGGCAGATTTGGGTCTGAAGCCCCTCTCTTGGTCTTGCATAGAGCAGAAAGGGGCCTATACTCTTTCGCCTTTCAAATTAGCTTTGTGAAAGGGTTTTTTAGGAGCCCATTTTACTGTTTTGTCTTCACTGTTCTGGGAGAACATCGATGTCCATTCATTCCAGCCTTAAAATCGGTTCTGGGCTCTCTAGGGTTCGAAATGTTTTTAAACGAGTTGAGCGCTTGGCCATTCTTAAAGAACAGGCGCGCTGGGACGAAAAGGACTCCGTTTTTGGACTTCCCAAAGTTCGAACTCGTTTCAAGGTCGCCACCAAAAAGAAAAAGAAAAAGGCAGAAGAGGCTTCCTGATTCATCCTTCGCTCTAAGCAGGTTCCTTCATATTTCCGCTGCCGTCTTTGGGTTTCGGAATTGGACAGGGGATCTGGGCTCCGGAAAAACAGCAAGGATTAGGGAGGACATGGTATTTGGGGGATTGGGTTCAGGGGGAGTGGATTCACATAAAGAACAACATTCAGAGTGCTGATGATCGATGAGATGAGGAGAAATTAGTCCCAGAGCCAGATGGGTCATCCTTGCAGTGTTTTGCTTGGACAATCCATCTTCTTGGCTGGGTTTTCTACTCATCCGATAAAGAGACCCATTTCGGGCATGCGCTTTTCTTGAGAGATACGGGTTGGGATTTCTCTCTCGGAAGTCGCTAGTAGGCTGGATCCCCCTTTAGGGGAAATCTGCAAGCATTCATATTTTTGTCCTACCGGAAGGTTCCTTTCTCCTTCCCTTTTTACGAAGGTGCACATGGATTGGATGGAGAAGGGGTAAGATAGAGACCATGCAAGAAAAAGATTTAAACCTTGCCTCCCGCATGGGGAGGATTGAGGGAAGTGGGGTACGACGCATGTTCGAGTTAGTCTCGAGCATGAAGAACCCCATTAACCTTTCGATTGGACAGGCCGACTATGATGCCCCTTCGGAGATGAAAGAGGCGGCCATTCGGGCCATCCACGAAGGAAAAAACAAGTACACAGTTACGGAAGGGATTCCCGCTCTTGTAGAGGGCGTTTTGAATCGGATCGAAAAGAGAGAAGGCTTCAGGCCTGAATCTGCTTTTATGACTTCTGGAGTTTCAGGGGGCTTGCTTCTTTCAGTCCTTGCTTTAATCGATCCTGGGGACCTTGTCCTGCTTCCCGATCCGTATTTTGTGATGTACAAAAATGTCCTGGAAATGGTGGGAGCTGAGCTTGCTTTCTTTGACCTTTATCCGAAAGAACCTGGAGCGGGTTGGCGAGTGCATCCTGACGAACTCGTGCGCCTCTTTGCACGAAAGCCCAAACTTGTTCTTGTGAACAGCCCAAGTAACCCCACAGGAGGGATTCTCTCTTCGGAGACTTTGGATTTGTTCACCGAGTTGGCGTCTAAAGAGGGCACATGGATTCTTTCCGATGAAATCTATGATCATTTTTCTTATGACGGCCCCTTTCCCTCGATGATCCCCCGGATGCAACAACATGAACGTAGCATTGTCCTGGGTGGGTTCTCCAAAACCTGGGGGGTTCCTGGGTGGCGTCTCGGCTGGGCCTTAGGACCTGATGCCATCCTCGACAAAATGCGATTGCTGCAACAATACACCTTCGTCTGTTGTCCCACCCCCCTTCAATATGGTGCCCTTATGGGGATCGAGCGGGATATGAGCGAGGAGCTCGAAGCCTATCGAAAAAAGCGCGACCTTGTCTTCGATGGCTTGAGGGATTTCTATGATCTTGAAAAAACGGAAGGCTCTTTTTATGCCTTCCCCGCTTATCCAAAAGGATGGACAGAAACTGAGTTTATTCAGGCTTGCTTGGAGCGACGCTTGCTTGTTGTTCCAGGATCGGCTTTTTCGAAAAGGGCGACTCATTTTCGGATCTCTTTTGCCACCAATGAAAAATCTCTACAGGAGGGGATCGAGGTTCTTCGGTCATTGGTGAAATGAGGACGAACGAGGTTCAAGGGGTTGCGACGTCCAGCAAAGAGCCGAGGGTTTTTCCCAAGGGCCAACTTGTCGAGGTCTTCGCTTCGATTCAAGGGGAAGGCCCCCTTGTAGGAACTCCAACTCAGTTTGTGAGAGTTGCCGGCTGCCCTTTACGTTGTCGATATTGTGACACCGTTAATAGTTATCGTGCCCCGCAAGAGGTGAGTGTGCTCGATGGTGTTGGGAGAAGGCTTGAATCTCTTCACAATCCTGCCTCTGTGGAGGAGATCCCAGACCTGTTCCCCGGAATCCCATCATGGTTGTCCTTGACAGGAGGGGAACCTCTTGACCAGCCTGAGTTTGCCGAGGCCCTGTTTCGGAAATTTCGAGGCCTAGGAAAGAAGAATCTTTTGGAGACAGCCGCTCATAACGCAAGAAAGCTCTCAGGGCTTCTGCCTTTCATTGATCTTCTTTCTATGGACTATAAACTCCCTTCGACCCTTCTTGGGGGGGCTTCATTTATAACTGAGACGGGGAGCATCGGAAGCTTGCAGGCAGAGCAGGTCAAATGCCTGGAAAAGGCGATTGCAGCCCAGGTGACAACAAGCGTGAAAATTGTGCTGACTCCTGGGATGACACAACAAGAACTCTCTGAAGCCTTTCAAACACTTCTTTCCTTCCGTGAGTTTTTTACTCTTGTTCTCCAACCGGTATCCCCAGCCCATTTGGTGAAAAAACAACTGGATCATAGAACCCTAAAAGAAGCATGGTGGAGCGCCTTAAGCCTTGGGTTTGACACTTTGGTTCTCCCTCAGGTCCATAGGCAACTTGATTGGCTCTAGCACGGGTTCCATCCACCGCTGGCCTGAGGACCATGGATGCGGAAAAGCTGGAGTTAGGAAAGGATATCGAAACAATGCAGATTCCAAATATCGCGATCATCGGAAGGCCTAATGTCGGGAAGTCCAGCTTGCTCAACGCAATCGCCGGGCGAAGAGTGTCCATTGTTGAGCCCACGGCAGGGGTGACGAGAGATCGGGTCTCCCTCCTTTTTGACTGGAGGGGCCGCTGTTTCGAATTTGTTGATACGGGCGGAATGGGGCTTGTGGATGAAGAGCAACTTAAAGCCCACGTGGCCCGCCAATGTGAAATTGCCATGGAGCAGGCAGATCTCATTCTTTTTCTGTTTGATGCCAAGGAGGGTGTCTCTCCCATGGACCAGTTTGTGGCCCAGAAGGTAAGAAAGCTGAAAAAGCCTGTTCTCCTGATTGCGAATAAGGTGGAGAGCCGCAAAGACGAATTCCAATGTCTTGAAGGAACGAAGCTTGGGTTTGGGGTTCCGTTGGAGATCTCTGCAAAAGAAGGCTTGGGGATCTCGGATCTTTGTGATGCGATTGTCGAGCATCTTCCCGAGCCGATGGAAGCCGAAGATATGGAGGTGGGAATCAAGTTGGGGATCCTAGGGAAGCGAAACTCCGGTAAGTCTACTCTTGTAAACCTGTTAGCCGGTGGGGAACGAGTCATTGTTTCTGATATCCCGGGTACCACACGAGACTCTGTGGATGTTCCCTTTGAACGAGAAGGGAGAAGGTGGATTGCAATCGATACTGCAGGGCTTCGAAAAAAGAGCCGAGTACAAGATGCCATCGAGTTTTTCTCTTTGGCACGGAGTGAACGGAGTGTTCGGCGTTCCGATGTCATCCTCCTTTTGTTTGATCTAAGCCTGGACATTAGCCAAGTTGATAAAAAACTGAGTGGGTTCATCCTTCAAAATTACAAGCCTTGCATTCTCGTCGCGAACAAGGTTGATCTCGCTGGGGAGGAACCGGACTTGGATCGATGGGAAGCCTATCTCCGTCAGGAATTGCCGGGACTTTCCTTTGCTCCGATCAGCTTCATCTCCGCATTGGATCAACAAAACATTGATGAAACTTTGGAACTCGCAGCCGAGCTGTATGAGCAAGCTGGAAAACGGGTTTCTACAGGGGATTTAAACCGGGTCTTCCAAGAAGCCCGACAACAGCATGCTCCGCACACGAAGGGAAAACAGCCCAAGCTCTTTTATGCGACTCAAGTGGATGTCTTTCCCCCAACCATCCTTGTGTTTGTCAACGAACCAAAACTCTTCACGGGGCAATATGATCGCTATCTCCAAAACCGTCTTCGGGAAGCTTTTGGCTGGGAGGAGATTCCTATTCGGCTGGTATATAAGAGAAGGGAAAAAGTCGAGCTCCCACCCGAATAATCCTCTTGGCTCTCTGCTCCCTGCTTTAGCGTTCCCCCTGAGACCGGCCGATGGATCCTTTGGCTTTAAAAGGAGAGGAACTCAACCTTGGCTTCTTTGATTTTCTTACGAAGCCAGGATCGGAAAAGCCAGGCCCGGATTTCCTTGAGCATGCGGTCCTTTCGGGGAGACTTCTTAAGAGCTGTCACCATTAGGAGAGAAATCTTCCCTTGAACTTCAATGGGTGCTGAAACCTGTGCCGTAGGGAGTTCAAAGGTTTTGGAGAGGATTTTGGGAGAAAACCCATCTTCTTTGCGGTGAACATACCCAAAATCACCAGCAAGTTTTTTTCCTCGAGGGTCTTCGGAATATTGGCGAGCCAGCATCCTAAATGACCGAGGGTCCTTTGCGGCTTTTCGGAGTTTTTCTGCTAGGGCCTTCGCTTCTTCCATAGATCTTTTGGGCGGACCTAGGAGGTCAATTTTTAAGAGTCGCCGGCTTGGACCGAGGCGTTCCAGCCAAAGTTCTCGGTGGGTTTCCCATTCGTTTTGAAGGAACTTCATAGGGAAAAGATTCTGTCCCAAACGAACCGCCAGCAGTTGAGCCTGGAATGCAGTCCCTTTTTTCAAATCTTCTACGGTCCGCCCTTGGGCTTTGAGGATATCGATAAAACCGATCTTCGCTTTTTTATATTGAGGATTTGAGGCGGCTTCCTGCTGACGCCTCTCGAACTCTTTGTCCAGGTCTGAGGGCCTAAGGCGAATGTGATGTTTCTTTGCCTCAATCTGAAGGATCTTGGCTGCCACCATTTGTTTTAGGATGGAATTGCGGTCCTTTTCTACCAGGTTTCGGGCCATGACCCGACCAAGATCCGTTAAGGTAAATTGATGGGAACCAACTTGTGCAGAGATTCCCGGGGGGAGTTTGCCGGGGGCGGTGATGACCTTGTGTTTCCGAGACTGTTCCCTTCTCCAAACCTGAATTTGTGCCGGGGAGATGGGGTCCTTCGGACCGAAATGTAAGTCATTTCGGACGAGTATCTCATTGAGGAGGGATAGCCGGATATAATTTTGAAAGACCTGAGGGTTGAGGCCTCTTCGTTTCAAATAATCTTTGATGTCCTTTCCTTGGGCTTCCAATTGCTTTTTTACAGTCCGAATACGGGCTTGGATGGCATCCTCTGAGACCCGAATTTTGCGAGTTTTGGCCTCGATCTCAACCAATTGCTGATCGACAAGGAATTGCAGGGCTTCTTTTCCCAGGGGCTTTCCGCGATGTCTCCGGGCAAGTTCTAGATAAAACTCTTCCCAAGTGACGCTTCCGCCCTGGAACCGAGCTGCCAGGTGTTGTCGAGGTCTCTGGAATCCGGGAAACAGGATGGTCGTTAGAAAGAAAGGCAACAGAATCAAAACATCTCCCCTTTGATTGGTGGGACAAAAGGGTACCCTCTTTCCCGTTTACAGCAAATGGGTTTTGAGACGAGCCTGGATGATTCATGAAATCCTGCCAATTGTTGCTTACCCGTCGTTGTCTTTATGGCCCTGCCAAGAGTTTGTTTTGTCCTTGGAGCCCTCTTGGAGGCGGAAGGGGCCATGAATCCTACTGGGTGATTTGGTAAGGGAGGCGTTGAAACACCAGGTTGAGGGACCGGGGTTTTGGTCCAACCAGAGTAAAGCACTGTGCTTGCATTCACTGTTTAAGTGGGTATGGATTTTTTTTGGCCCGTTCTAGGAGTTTTCACACATGGTCACCCGGAAAGAAGCGCTCGATTATCATGCCAAGGGGAGGCCCGGTAAAATTGAGGTTAGCCCTACGAAACCCTGTTTCACGCAGCGCGATCTTTCGCTTGCCTATACCCCAGGGGTTGCGGAGCCTTGCTTGGAAATTGAAAAGGATAGCAACGCTTCCTACCTCTATACCGATCGAGGAAATCTCGTTGCTGTTGTGACGAATGGGACGGCGGTTTTGGGTTTAGGGAATATTGGCCCTGAAGCTGCAAAACCTGTTATGGAAGGGAAAGGGGTTCTTTTTAAACGGTTTGCCGACATTGATGTTTTCGATCTGGAGCTCAAAACCCATTCGGTTGAGGAGTTTTGCGCTGCGGCACGAACTCTTGAACCCACCTTTGGTGGGATCAACTTGGAAGATATCAAGGCTCCCGAGTGCTTTTTTATTGAGAAAAAATTAAGCGAGGAGATGGACATCCCTGTTTTCCATGATGACCAACATGGAACCGCGATCATTTCCGGGGCAGCTTTTTTAAACTACCTAAAAATCGCAGGGAAGAAGGCCGGAGACGTGCGGGCAGTTTTTTCCGGTGCCGGTGCTGCTGCGATTTCATGTGCTCGAATGTTCCTCCTTCTTGGGGTAAAAAAAGAAAACTTATTCATGGTGGATTCTAAGGGGGTCATTACGACCGACCGCTTGGATTCCATCAATGAGTTCAAGAAACCCTTTGCGAGGGAAACAGATCGGAAGTCTTTGGAAGCGATCTTAGAGGGGGCCGATGTTTTTGTCGGCTTATCCAAAGCGGGTTTACTCACCAAGGAGATGGTGAAGGCAATGGCCTATTCTCCTTTGATCATGGCCCTTGCCAATCCCGATCCTGAAATTTCCTATACCGATGCGAAAGAAGCAAGGCCGGATGCCATTGTGGCGACAGGAAGGAGTGATTTCCCCAACCAGGTGAACAATGTCTTGGGCTTTCCTTTTATTTTTCGAGGAGCTTTGGACGCCCGGGCCCGGAAGATCAATGAGGAGATGAAAGTCGCTGCAGTGCATGCGATTGCTGCCCTTGCGAGGGAGGAAGTTCCAGAAACCGTTGGCCTTGCCTATGGGGGGAGGAGTTTCCGTTTTGGCCCGGATTACATCATTCCTAAACCTGTGGATCCTCGGGTTCTTACATGGGTGGCTCCGGCCGTGGCTCAAGCAGCCGTAGAATCCGGAGTAGCCCGGATTCAAATCGAGGACTGGGAAGAATATCGGAGTACTCTTGAGAGGAGAATGGGCCAGGGAGCAGATGTCCTTCGCTATATGACCCATCGGGCGAAAAGAAAGCCAGCTCGGATTGTCTTCCCGGAAGGAACTCTTCCCATAGTCCTAAGGGCGGCTTCCATCTTGCATGAAGAAAAGGCAGCGATCCCCATTTTGATCGGTAATGAAGATCAAATCCGTGAAACCATTCGAGATATGGAGCTTGAGAGCCAATTGGATGGCATTGAGATCCATCAGCCCGAGACTTCCCCTCATTATGAAAAATATTGGAGGAAAATTTGGAAAATCCGGGAAAGAAAAGGGATGACCGAAATCAGCGCTAAAAGGGCGATGTCTTGGCGTTTGAATTTTGCTTCGATGATGGTGCGCGAAGGGGATGCCCATGGTCTTGTTGGAGGTATTGGGACGAGTTTTCCCGAAACGCTTCGAAGCCTTTTTCAAATCATCGGGACAGCTGAAGGGTTCCATAAAGTCGCAGGTTGCCACATGGTTCTTCGTCGGAATCGTCTTTATTTCTTTGCGGATACCACCTCGGTCATTGATCCCGATGCCGAGCACTTGGCACGAACGGCAGAAGGTGTGGCCGATATGGTGAAACGATTCGATCTGGATCCAAAAATCGCCTTTCTTTCCTTTTCCACTTTCGGGTCCATGGATTCCAAAGAGTCCGAAAAAATGCGTGAAGCTAGGAGGATCCTGCGAGAATCGCGGCCTGAATTGATGGCGGATGGGGAAATGCAAGCGGATGTTGCCTTGCTTCCTGAACATCGCAAAGAACGCTTTCCTTTTTGTGAATTGGAAGGGCGCGCAAATGTCCTCATTTTTCCCTGCTTAGCCTCGGGGAATATTTCGTACAAAATTACCCAGTGTATGGGAGCTTCTCTCGTTTTGGGTCCAATGATGGTCGGGCTGAATCATCCGGCCACCCTCTTAAATCCATATGCTACGGTGGACGAAGTCCTCCAAGCCGCAACGGTGACCTCGATGTTCTGCGCTTCATTGAACTCTGGTTCGTCATGAAAAATTTTGCTATCGGTGGCTTCCAGCACCTGCGATAACAACAATTTCTGCTCAGCTGGGTCGATCAGAGTCTTTTTGTTTCAGGCGGGTCTTTCCGGGAGAGGATCGATGTGAGCCCTCTCTCCGCTTGAAAGAAATGGAAGGATCTATTGGGGCCTCGATCTGCCTCAAAACGCAAATCTTTAGACATCATCAATGATTTGGGGATTTGAACCCAAAACCAGAAACAAATACCCTTTTTCACCAAGCGCAAGTACGGATGCTATCCTCCTGAAAGGAGTAAAACCGATTTTTCCCAAGGATGAGATGATCCAAAAGAGGAATGCCCAGGATTTTGCCGCTGTCCTCAAGGCGCTTGGTAATCTCCCTATCCTCTCCTGAAGGATGTGGGTCTCCGCTGGGATGATTATGGGCCACGATGATGGATGCTGCCGCACAGCGAATCGCCGGCCGAAACACCTCCCTCGGATGTACGATAGAGGCCTGGAGGCTTCCGATACTGATGAGCCGAAGGCCCAGAACCCTGTTTTTTGTGTCCAGAAGGAGAGCGTGAAATTCCTCGCGCATCCCATCGCCAAGCTGACCTCGAAAACGCCTTGCTGCAAGAACGGGGTCGCGAACGATTTCAGTGAAATCTGGAGAAGGCCTGCTCGCTCGTCTTCCCATTTCAAAAGCTGCAAGAATACGCGAAGCCTGAGCGATCCCTAGGCCGGGAAGCTCACACAGTTCTTTGACTTCTCTCTGTGCGAGGCCATGAAACCCCTTACAGGAATCAAGGATCCTGCGGGCAAGTCTCTCAACGCCCAGCCCTGCAGCTCCCTGCCCGAGAAGGAGAGCAAGGAGTTCCGTCTCATCCAGGTGGGACGCTCCCATCCCCAGGAGACGTTCACGAAGCTGCGGACGATCCTGAAAGGTTCGGGCCTTTTGTCGGTTTTTCAGCGCTTCTCTTTTTCTCATGCAAACAGAGACGCGGAAGGGACAAAAGCTGCTGAAAATTGTGTTTTTTTGAGGCAGGAAAATGGTGGAGGCGGGGGGAGTCGAACCCCCGTCCCGTGATGTCCGGACCGGTCCGTCTACGTGCATAGTCCCCGATTCTGTCTCATCTTTATGAGGCCCCGGGGACGGGGCTCATAAAGACCAGCCTGACGAAAGTCTTATCGGAACGGGGTCAGACAGCCCGTTTCGACCAGTTCGCTATGTGACGAGCTTCAGAATCCGCGAACAAAACCCTGGGCTCGTGGCAATCCTTCTAGGCTGCCATTGCGTAGTGCGTATCGGCACATAAAGTTGTTTCCAGGTGTTTTACGAGGCCTCCTGGAACCTCGGCACGCAAAACCGATCTCGACAACATCCGGTCGATACCGTTTCGCCCCCATTTTCAAAGATCGAAACTGAAGATCTCAGAACCTTTTTCGACGATTGGGGGAGGAATTCCAAGGGGGAAATCCTGGGTGGAGCTTGGGCTGAAAAAAAAGGTGTCGTTGTTTCCTCAAAAAGGGAAGCTAACCTTTTGCGGCCATGGGGTTACGAAGCGAAAAGTCCTGTTCTTTGAAGAGCCCCCCCAGGGGCCGGGTTTTGCCTGGTCTTTTTTTGATCTTGCTGGGACTTGGAAGTTGCTCCAACTACCGGGGTCTCTTGAAGGAAGTCGATTCCGTCGTGGGGTTTAATCCTTTAACCTTTGGTGAACCCGCCCGTATCGAATACTCCCCCAAGGCCCTTCGCCATCCCTGGATGATTCGGGCCTTTGGCTGGTTTCACTTGGATGCTTTCACTGAAAATGTCCTGGGTTTGCGACGTCAATGGATCGATCTCAAGGATCCGGCCGGATTTCTTCGGGAGCGCATTCCTCGTTTGGTCGGGGAAGCAGAGAACCGGCTGGATTTTTTAGGAGAAGCCGCATGGCGGCTTCTTTTGATTCTGGATAAGGATCCCTCCGATTTGAACCGAGCCATGTCCGTCGAGGGGATGATGAGGGTTCTGCGAATTCTAGCCCCTGGCTTTGATCCAGAGGACCAGCGCCTTCTCTTTGGGTTTCCCGAAGAGTTCGAACGTCGGGCAGGCCCACTCCTAAAACGAATGGAAGAATATTGGCCAGGCCTTGGGAAAAGGCCGCTTTTGAGTGAGCAGAGAGATGATTTTGCAACCCTTTTGAGAGACTTAAGCTATCTACCTGCTGGAAACTTGATCCAAGAAAGGGGGCGTATCCGACTCTTCCTGGAAGCTTTGAGCTCGGAAACGGATCCGGGACTTCAAAAGGTGATCGCTGAGTACCTCTTTGAGAGCTTGCGAAGGGCTTGTTTGCATGGCCTGGTCGTTGGCCTTGCAGATCGATTAAGCCCCGAAGTGAGGATTTCGGCGATTAACGCCTTTTTTTCTTTAGGCAAAACAAAAGCCATCCCTTGGATTCTTGCCCAGTTGAAGCAGAATGTCGCGGCTGTTTTCGGGCCTACAGGTCCCGTGGATACCAGTCCGGATGTCCGGAGAAGGTTGGCCGTTTTGTGCGCATCTATGCAGGCTTCTGAGGGAGATTTGGAGGTAGGAAAAGGCCCCAGTCCCTTTGCCTTCATGTATCAAATGGCCTTTGAAGATGGGGATCGAGGACTTCGCTTACTTGCTCGAGAATTCTTTGCCTGGATCTTACATCGCCCCATGGACAAAGAGGGTTCTTGGATTCCTAAGTGGTGGAGAGATCACACCGCACGTGGCGCGACCAAATAAGAAATTGATGCATTTGAGGATTCACCATTGAGTCGGAAATTTTTAGTCCTGATCCTGAAGCTACTTTTAGCCACGGCATTAATCTTCTTTGTTCTCAGCAAAATCGACCTTGTGGATCGATATGAGATCTTGCAAACAAAAGCCGGGACCGAGACGGTCATCCGTCAGGTTGAGGGGAAGATTGTGGGAAACTGGCAAGCTAGGCCCGTCTCCTTTTTAGCCAAGGGCTCAACTCAAACGGAAGAGATTCGCCCCGGGGTTTTACCCGACGGAAAGGTCCTGGCTCTTCGACCGGGGCTTTTGACATACCTCAAAGGGATGAATATCCCAAAGTTCCTCTTCGGGGCTCTCTTCTTTTTCATCGTTGCGACGTTTTCATCCGTGAGATGGTGGTGGTTACTTCGAGTCAATGAATTGAAGGTCAGTGTGCTGGAAGCCTTCCGTTTGACCTGGATCGGAATCTTTTTCAATAATGTTGTTCCAGGCTTGACAGGTGGGGATGTCATCAAAGCTTTTTACATTGCCCGAAAAACCGGGAAAAAAGCTCGACCCATTGTCACCGTTCTTGTGGATCGCATCCTTGGGTTGGCTGCCTTGGCCTTTTTGGCCGGTTTGGTGATGTTATTCAACTTCCAGGATTTCTGGGAAGTCGCACTGGGTATCTATGTTGGGCTTTTTATTTTAGCGATGGGGGCCATTGCATATTTCTCTCGCAGAATTCGGAAAGCGGTTCATTTGGATGCTCTTTTGCTCAAATTGCCCATGGCTTCCGTTTTTCAACAGTTGGACCAAGCGGTTATTTTCTATCGGCACCATGTCTCTGGCTTGGCGACTTGGTTTTTTCTCTCTGTCGGAAACCATTTCTTGGCTGTTCTTGGGGTAGCCTTAATCGGTGACTCCTTGGGAGTTGGGGTTCCGTGGACGGGTTATTTTGTTTTGATCCCGGTGATCAATATTATTTCCGCGGTTCCTCTGACTCCGTCCGGGTGGGGGGTGGGAGAAGCCATGTATGGGTTTTTCTTCAAAAAATACTGTGCCCATTACCTCGTTGGCATTGCGAATGCCGGGCAAATTATTGCCACCAGGGCCATTGCTCTTTCGGTGGTCTACCGGATTCATTTGATGCTTTGGTCGGTTTTGGGGGCTATCTTTTTGCTCTTCGAGCGGGGAAAGGCGCCCATCAAGGTTCTTTCCGAGTCTTTGGAAGAATCGACCCCTTCCCATTGATTGGGGTAGGATGAATAGATGCCACGAATTCGAACAAAGCGTTTTTTACGAGTGAAGGTTGATATGGTCAACCGCTGTCAGTTGCGGTGTATCATGTGCCATTTCTCCCACCCGGACTTTGAGGAAAGCAACCTCCTGATGGACCGTGAGTTGCTTGAGAAAGTCGCCAGGGAGATCTTTCCTCTTGCGCACGATGTTGTCCTTTCTTCCTCGGCCGAGCCCCTAATGGCCCCCGAACTTCCCAGGGCCTTGGAACTTTGTAAGGAATACGGAGTTCCCTTCTTTCATTTTTCGACCAATGCCATGTCCATGACCGAAAAGTTAATGGACAAGATCATCGAAGTGCAGATGCCGGTCCTCACAGTTTCGGTGGATGGTGCAACAAAAGAGACTTTTGAGCGAATCCGCTATCCCGGAAAATGGGATGTGTTTTTAAAAAAGCTTGCCTTAATCCGACGAAAAAAAGAAGAAGCTGGATCTGTTTTGCCCAAGCTTTCCGGGACCGCTGTTCTCATGCGATCCAACATCGAAGAGATGCCCGATCTTCTACGCCTTCTTGCCTCCCAAGGATTTAGTGATGTCAATTTTGTCCACATGGGGGTTTTGGGCGGAATGGGAATGGAAGATGAGACTCTCGTCAAATTCCCGGATCTAAGCAACCGAATTTTGGAAGAATGCGCTGAAGTTGCTTCAGAGCTGGGACTTAAGCTGATGGCTCCTATGCCCTTTCCTGAAGGGATCCAGGACGGAATGCGAGAGGATATCCGGAATGAGGAAGAAGGTGGTGGAACAGCCTTGGTGGCCCCGGAGGATAGCGATTTTTCAGTTCATGAATTTTTGGATCATAAAAACCGTGAGTTCAATTTGGCCGTTTCCCCACGGGATCGTCATAAAAGACTCTGCTACTTCCCTTGGTACTACATTCATGTAAATCCTGATGGGACGGTTTTTCCCTGTGGCCATTGGTTTGAATTTTCCACCTTCGGCGATTTTAAAACCCAAACCTTTCAAGAAATTTGGGGGGGAAAGGAGTTTCGCGAATTGCGCAAGCAAATTCGGGATTTGAAGCTCCGAAAGGTCTGCGCCAATTGCACGATCTCTGGTATGGGGCGTCCGGATGTTCTTGCCAGCTTTTCCCGGCGGGAAAAACTGAGGAATTGAGGAAAGAGCTTTTCTCCTTCTTTTTCTCCAAGGGTGCTTGGGTTAGTCTCTCCCCCTTTTGGGGCTCGGGAAAAATCGAGTCGTGCAGATCCAGCTAAGAGGATGATTCTATGAGTTTGCTCGTCGTTGGCTCAACAGCCTATGACTCCATTGAGACACCTGATGGGAGCAGGGAGGATTGTCTGGGTGGTTCTGCTACCTATTTTTCTCTTGCTGCTCGGTTTTTTACCGATGTACGTTTGGTAAGTGTTGTGGGAGATGATTTTCGGGATGAAGATCGGAAGCTCCTGGAAAAGTGCAATGTGGACACCTTCGGTTTGGAGACAAAGAAAGGCCGGACCTTTCGGTGGTCGGGGCGATATCACGCCGATATGAACCATCGAGATACGGTCTCGGTAGACCTCAATGTTTTTGAAGGTTACCAACCAATGGTTCCAATGAATTGGCGAAAAACGCCCTTCGTGTTCCTCGCAAATGGCCACCCTGAGGTACAAACCTCCGTCCTGGAACAAATGGAAGAGAGGCCACATTTTGTTGTGGCGGATACGATGGACCTATGGATTGATATCGCGAGGGACTCCCTGCTGGGTCTCTTGAAAAAGGTAGATGGCATTGTCCTCAATGATGAGGAAGCAAGGCAGATCACCTATGAATCCAACCTCATCAAAGCGGGGCAGGCACTTTTGGAATTGGGGCCTCGGATTGTTCTCATCAAGAAAGGGGAGCACGGGAGCTTCCTTTTTAGCCACTTCTTTCAGTTTGCCCTTCCTTCTTATCCCACAGAAGATGTTGCGGATCCCACTGGAGCAGGAGATTCTTTTGCGGGTGGATTTATGGGGTTTTTGGCAAGCCGAGGGCGGGTGCAACTGGGAAACCTGAAGCGGGCCATGGCTTTTGGAACCGTGGCTGCATCGATCAATGTGGAGTCCTTTGGTGTGGAACGTCTTGCAGGGACGGAAAAACCCGAAATCGAAGCTCGATACCAAGATCTTCTACAATTCATCCAGTTGTAACTCAAAAAAATGGGTAGGAGCAGCGAGTCCTCCTCCAATACGCTTCGTTTGTTTCTGGCTGTTTTTCCCTGCCGGGAACAAATTCGGTCGATCCAGGTCTTGGTTCAGAAGCTCCAAGGGCAGGAAACCTCTTTTCATCCAGGGAATCTTCGTTGGGTTGTTCCTTTGAAGTGGCATGTGACCCTTCGTTTTTTGGGGAATGTTCCTTCCCAACAACTCTCCTCTCTTAAAAGCGGATTGGAAGGTTCTGTTTCGGGCGTGAAATCCTTTCCTTTTCGCTTGGGTGGTCTTTCCGGATTTCCTCGGTCCCGAACAGCCAGAGTGTTGGTCGTTAAAGTGGAGGAGGGCTTGGATGAGATCAGGCTCCTTGCGGATAGGCTGGAGAAGTCCTTATCCACTTTGGGGTTCCGTAGAGAAAAAAGGCCCTTCTCACCCCATTTAACCCTTGCCCGGGTCAGACGTGGAATGATCCAGATCCCAGAGTTGGATTTCTTGTCGCCTGCTTGTCTTCTCTCTAAGATTCACCTGGTCCAATCCCGCCCTTCGGAGGGTTACAAAACTTTGTTAAAACTGGACTTAGGGTAATCTTTAAAAAGCCGAAGTTTGGGGAGAACCGTAATTTGTTCATCGGGAAGGAGATTTGAAAGGGGCGGAATGGGGGGCCATTTCTAAGATCTCTCGATTTTTTGGGGGATTGGGGCGTCTCATTCATGATCGGCCGATGCGAGTCCATGCATAAATGAGATGAAAGGTCTCGCTTTGCTAAGCAAGGAACCTTACATTTACCAAACTTTTGGGAAAATAACTGAATCGGTTTTTGAAGGTGTCCGTTATGATGCAAAAAATCGGTCCCGGGCAGGTCTTTTCCGCTGCATTTTGGGCATTTTGAACAGGAGGGTGATGGAGTGGCAACGAAACGAACGAATTCGACAAAAGAACAAAAAAAAGAGCTGAAGAAGCCGGGGCAGGATGGAGCATTGCTGCAAGCATTGCAGCAGATCGAAAAGGCGCACGGAAAGGGGGCTATCATGCAATTGGGGGGTGGGGTCGTCGCCCCCGTCGATGGGATCTCTACGGGATCCCTGTCCTTGGATTTGGCCTTGGGAGGGAAGGGAGTCCCGCGGGGGAGGATTGTTGAGATTTTTGGCCCGGAATCTTCCGGAAAAACAACTCTGACCTTGCACATCATCGCCAATGCCCAAAAAGGGGGGGGCATGGCGGCTTTTATCGATGCCGAGCATGCCTTGGACCCAAGCTATGCCCGGAAATTAGGGGTGAATCTCGATGATATCCTTGTTTCTCAACCTGACAGTGGAGAGCAGGCTCTTGACATTGTTGAAACTCTTGTTCGTTCTAATGCTCTGGACATCATCGTGGTTGACTCGGTCGCGGCGCTCGTGCCCCGTGCGGAGTTGGAGGGCGAAATGGGACAAAGTCATGTTGGCCTTCAGGCTCGTTTAATGAGCCAGGCTCTTCGAAAATTGACAGCTCTTGTTTCCAAATCCCGGACCTGCTTGATCTTTATCAACCAGATTCGTGAAAAAATCGGGGTCATGTTTGGAAGTCCGGAGACCACCACAGGCGGACGGGCCCTTAAGTTCTACTCTTCAGTGCGCTTGGATATCCGCCGAATCGGAGGAATCAAAGACAAGGATGCCTTTATCGGGAATCGCACAAAGGTCACTGCTGTGAAGAACAAAATTGCTCCGCCATTCCGAAAGGCTGAGTTTGACATCCTTTATGGGAAAGGGATCAATCTCCCCGGCGATATCCTGGACTTAGGGGTCTTAAACGGCATTGTTCAAAAAAGCGGTGCCTGGTTCTCCTATGGAGATCTTCGTTTAGGGCAGGGCCGTGAACGAGTGTGCGAACTATTCAGGGACAATGAAGAATTGTTAGAAGAAATCCGAAAAAAGACCCTTGAGACTATCCTTGAAAAAGAGAAAGCAAAGCTTGCGAAGCATTCCCCTGATCGTTTGGGTCAAAGTAGGGGGGTAAGCCAAGCTGCTGGGCAGAAAGTTTCTGCCGCGCCGCAAGGGGAGTTGCTAAAAAAGGCTGGATCCTAGTCCCTCGGTTTTTTGTTCTTGGGGTGTAGGACAGCTTCCATCCATGGGTTTCTGCGGATAGAACCTTTTCTTTCAGAAAACTTCGCTGAAAGAAATACAATCTCAGGGTTCATGGGATCGTGTTTCGTTCCTTCAAAGGCCTCTCTGGGCTTTGAAGGAATTGCCGGAGAATGTGGGTGTGCAAAAAACAATCAACCCCTTGGAGTTCTCTCCTCCGAAAAAGGGGTCCATTCCCAAGGGTTTCAGTCCTGAGGAAAAGCCGGTAGGTGATGGAAATTGGTGATGAATCGCATGCTATCTGAGGCTTGCGCGCTGACGGGTTCCAAAAGGGTTTGGAGACTTCCCGGCCTTTCCAAAAATACATAAATCACAAACGTCTAAAAAAATGAATCAAGTGAATCGCGAGCTACAATCACCCAAAACATCCGCAGAGATCCGAAAAGCCTATCTAGAATGGTTTGAGGAGCGGGGGCATCACATCTTTCCTTCGGATTCTCTCCAGCCATCTGCTGACCCAACCTTGTTGTTTACGGGTGCGGGGATGAACCAATTCAAGGATATGTTTCTGGGAAAGGGGAACCTTCCCTGGAAACGGATCACAACGGTTCAAAAATGTTTGCGTGTTCCTGACCTTGATAAGGTCGGTGTGACCCCAAGGCACCACACCTTTTTTGAAATGCTCGGAAATTTCTCTTTTGGGGATTATTTCAAGAGAGAATGCTTGTCATGGATCTTCGGTTTTTTTACCGAGCGCTTGGGTTTGTCCAGGGACCGTTTGGTAGTCACAGTCTATTCTGAGGACGAGGAGGCCTTTGGCATTTGGACAGAGGACTTGGGGGTCCCTTTAGAGCGTGTCTACAGGTTTGGAGAAAAAGAAAATTTTTGGCCCTCCGAAGCCCCTTCTAAAGGCCCCAATGGTCCTTGTGGCCCTTGTTCAGAGATTTATTTTGATTTGGAGCCTCAAAAGCCACTTCCTAAGGCGGAGGGGATGGAAGCTCTGCCGGATCGTTTTCTTGAGATCGGGAACTGTGTTTTTACACAGTTTGATCGCCAAGAGGATGGGAGCCTCCCACCCCTTCCTCAACGGAATATTGATGTAGGTTTAGGTCTCGAACGGATTTGTGCGGTTGTTCAAGAAGTTCCCACCAATTATGACACGGACCTCTTTTTGCCCCTGATCCAAGCCGGTGCCGAACGAGCTGGCATTTCTTATGGAGAAGATCCTGAAATCGATGCACGGTTGCGGAGAATTTCCGACCATGTTCGAGCCGTTTCCTTCTGTATTGCTGATGGGATTCTTCCGGGGAATGAGGGGCGCTCCTATGTGGTTCGAAAAATCCTTCGTCGAGCTGCGCGAGATGGGATCGAGCTGGGAATCGAAGAACCTTTTTTGAGTTCCCTGGCGGGTGTTGTTGTCGCCACCATGGGGGATGCGTGGCCGGAGCTTCGGGATGCCCAAACTCAGATTGAAGTGTTGATGAGGCAGGAGGAGTTGGGCTTTCGAAATATTTATCATGCGGGCGCAGAAAGGCTTCAGGCATGGATCAAGACCCTTCCAACTTGGAAGACTCTTAAAGCCTCTCCCGAAACTTTTGCCGAGTTCGAGGAAGTTCAAGATGAAGATCGAGGGACACTCTTTATTCCTCCCGATTCGGGCTCAATTGCCTTTGAGCTTCATGACACCTTTGGATTTCCCGTTGATATCACCCGTCAGATGTTACTCGACCATGGCCTTGTCCTGGATGAGGATTCCTTTGAGGAGCTCATGGAAGCGCAGAGGAAGCGGGCACGAGAAGGATCCAATCTCAAAGGGGAGGTCTTTATTGAAGGATTTGTGACCCAGGTCAAAGAACGGGAGATTCCCCCTACGCGATTCTTGGGCTATGACCGGTGTTCGGACAAGGGCCATGTTTTGGCTCTTGGAAAGGGGCAGGAGTTTGTAAAGGAGTTGAGCGAGAGAGAAGAGGGGGAAGTGGTGTTGGATCAAACCCCGTTTTATGCGGAATCCGGGGGCCAAGTTGCGGACAAGGGACAGCTTCTTTGGGAGGGTGGCAAAGCGGACGTTTTGGATGTGAAGAAGCAGGATGGATATTTTTTGCATCGCATTCGCTTGGAAATGGGGGTTTTAAGGCTAGGAGATTTTTTACAGTTGGAAGTGGATCAGGAACGCCGTAGACGTATCCAAAGGAATCACAGTGCAACCCACTTGCTCCATAAAGCTTTGAAAAACGCTTTTGGGGACCAAATCTCCCAAGCAGGCTCTTTGGTCTCCCCCGATCGATTACGATTTGATTTCACTCATAGCAAGAGGCTTTCCTTGGCTGAAATCGAAGAGATCGAAAATGCTGTGAATCATGAGATTCTTGCAGATCATCCTGTTCTCCCGGTGGAGATGTCTCTTGCAGATGCTAGAGAAGCGGGTTTTGTTGCTCTGTTCGGAGAAAAATATGGAGACCGAGTTCGGACCCTCTCCATGGGAGAGTTCAGCAAGGAACTTTGTGGGGGAACCCATGTCTCTCATACTTCGGAGATTGGATCCTTCAGAATCCTTTCGGAGTCCTCAGTAGCCTCTGGAGTTCGAAGGATTGAGGCTGTGACAGGAACTGATGTCATCCATGCCTTTCAGGAAGACAGAAAAGAATTGGATCATCTCTCTCATGTGTTGAAAACGGGGCGTCCACAACTTCTTGAACGCCTTAAATCCCTAGTCTTGGAAGTAAAAGGTCTTCGAAAAAAAGCTGAATCCCTTCAAGGAGTCCGAGGGGGTGATTTTTTGGAGAGGGTCGAGGGGGCAATGAGAGAAAAAGGGGGAGTGCATTTTGTTGCTCTTCGCCTTGAAGGGGCTGATTCCAAGCTTCTCTGTGATCTCATGGACCGCCTCCGAAAAAAGTATGAATCCTTTCAGGGGATTCTGTTTGGAGGGGATTCTTCCACGATTCCTGTTGTGGCTGCGGCAACGAAAGACAGGAATCCCCCCTTCCATTCCGGCAATTCTGTAAGGTGTCTTACCAAGCTTCTGGGTGGAGGGGGGGGAGGCCGGCCCTTTTTAGCACAAGGTCAAGGAAAGAACCTGGAACGTTTGGATGAAGTTCTAAGCGAAGCTTGGAACCTTGTGGAGCCCTAGCATTTGTAAGAAACTCCCGTTGTCAGGCCTAAAAGCCTTTATTGTTAAGCAGGCTGGGGGAGAAAGTCTTCCTTTTCCTTAGACTTAAGGACATCTGCGAGATTCGGATCGGCAAGTTTTCGCCAATGGATTCTTTGTGGCCGTTGTGATCCTGAGGAGACCTGGCTAGAATCCTTCGCTTTTCCGCAAAGGTTTTGAGCCCCGAAGGGGAAGCATTCTGGCCGGAGAGTTTGATTTCTTCGGTTTTGGAGGGTTTTAAAGATGGCAGTACCGAGAAGAAAACATAGTCGTGCCAGGCAAGCGAAGCGAAGGGCCCAATGGAAGGGAACCCTGGTGCAGCTAGCAAGTTGCAGCCAATGTGGAAGTACGGTCCGTCCTCACACAGTCTGTCTGAATTGTGGGTTTTACAAAGGTAAGCAAGTCCTCGTAATTCGCTGATTTTGCTTTCTCCCTTTGAGGAAAAAGTGACGGAGCAAGGTTGAACTTGGATCGGCTTCTCTTTTTCTCAAAGGGAAATTCTTGCTCAAGTCGAGGTTTTTCTCGGTTTTTGATCAAGAGCCCTTGGTTTTGAGGATTCCAAAAATTTGGTAAATGCCGATGGGTTTCTTTTTCATGAAGCAAGGATCAATCGTTTGGAGGGTCTAAATCAATGAGAATCGCTCTCGACACGATGGGCGGGGATAACGCTCCGGAGGAGACACTTTCTGGTGCCTTGTTAGCTGTTGAAAAGGGATGGCTCAAGCCGGAAGAAATCCTCTTGGTGGGGCCGTTGGAAAGAATCCAAAATTGGCTAAGGGAAAAAGGAATGGAGTCCTCGACCTTTTCCTTTGAGGCCCCGGAAATGGTTTCAGCAGGGTCCTTTCCTATTTTGGAGGCAAACCAAGTCGTAGCGATGGATGATGCCCCCATCCAAGCCTTAAGGCAGAAGCCTCAATCCTCTCTCCGTTTGGGTTTTGAGTCCATTCGTCGAGGGTTTGCTGGTGCTATTGTCAGTGCGGGAAACACTGGGGCTGTGGTGGCTCATGCGGTAACCCTTCTGAAGTCCCTAAAAGGGGTGAGGCGTCCAGGAATTGCCGTGACAATTGAGGGAGAGGCAGGACCTTTCACGGTGATTGATGTGGGTGCAAACATCCAACCCAAACCGGTCCACCTCCTCCATTATGGGATCATGGGATCCTGTCTCTCTCAGGAAGCCCACGGAGTGGATCAACCTCGTGTGGGACTTTTGAATATTGGTGGAGAGGCTGGAAAAGGGAACACCCTGGCAAAAGAAGTCCAAGGCTTGTTTCAGGAAACAGATCTCAACTTCAAGGGGAATATCGAAGGTCAGGAAGTATTTTTAGGGGTTTGCGATGTGATCGTGACCGAGGGCTTTGTTGGAAATGTTCTCTTAAAGTTAAGCGAAGGGTTAAGCACTCACCTTCTTCATGTCGTTCAAGAGGAGTTGGCCAAAGCCGGAGTTTCAAAAGAAACCATGAAGGAAGCACTCTCTGCGATTTGGCGTCGAGTGGACTATTCTGAATATGGGGGAGCCTTGCTCCTTGGGGTGGAGGGGGTGGTGACAATTTGCCATGGAAGGTCTGATCGGCGGGCCATCAGCAATGCCATTGGCTTAGCGAAGCGAGCAACCGAACTAGAAATTGCCCGAAAAATATCTGAACGAATTGCAAAGAATTCAGAAATTTCTTCAGAGAAGGAACCCAAATCCTAGATGAGGAATTTGATGAGAGAAGGAGCAAGGGTTATCTGGAGGAATGGTGAACAGAGTTAATGGTATCCGGGTGGGAATCGCGGGACTTGGTTCGTTTTCTCCGGACAAAGTTCTGACGAATCAGGATCTGGAAAAACTGATTGATACGAGTGATGAATGGATCTTTAAACGGACAGGAATTCGGGAACGAAGGATTGCTGCTGATCATGAAGATTCTGGGAAAATGGGGGCTATCGCTGCAATTCGAGCCTTGGAAGACGCAAAACTTGCTCCGGAGGATTTGGATTTAATCATTTGTGCTACTACAACACCCGATAAACCTTTTCCGACAACCGCCTGCCATATCCAGGATGCTATTGGAGCCGTAAATTCTGGTGGATTTGATATGAACTCCGCCTGTTCTGGTTTTGTCTTTGCCTTTAATACTGCAGCCCAATACATCGGAACGGGAATGGCAAAGCGGGTCTTGGTCGTTGGAACGGAAAAGCTGAGTTCGATTCTGAATTACAAAGATCGGAATACCTGCATTTTGTTTGGCGATGGGGCAGGGGCAATGGTTTTAACAAGCTTGGAAGAAGCTGGAAGGGGAGAATACCTGGGGGGCTCTATTCAAACAGAGGGAGGGAATGATGATGTCCTTGAAGTACCCGCCGGTGGAAGCACACGCCCAACCGATCAGGAAGTCTTGGATGCGGGCTTGGATAAAATGGTCATGGGCGGAAATCGGGTTTATCGCTTTGCGGTGAACACTTTTGTGAGACTTGTGAAAGATGCTCTTGAGCCCTATGGCTATGAACAGCTTGGCAGAATCGTTCCCCATCAAGTCAATCAACGTATTATTGAATCCGCTTTAGAAAAATTAGATCTTCCTGTGGAAGCAGCTTATTCGAACATTCATAAGTACGGTAACACATCAGCCGCCTCGGTTCCGATGGCGTTTGATGAAGCCTATCGAGGGGACCACTTGATTAAGGGGAAATTGGCCTGCTCGGTTGCTTTTGGTGCCGGCCTTTCTTGGGGACATTTCCTCGTCCGTTGGTGATCTTTTCGCCTCTTTGGGCAGAGCCCGATAGGAACGCAATCATGTCTTCAGATAATCCTACCCCCTCAAAACCTTTAACTTCTCTTGTAGCCTTAGTTACAGGAGCCTCCCGGGGAATTGGTAAAGCCATTTCCCTTCGCTTGGGCAAAGATGGAGCCATGGTGGTTTGTGTGGCCCGAAATCAAAATGCCCTCCTTGAGACCGTTGGAGAAATCGAAGATTCCGGGGGAAAAGCTGTTGCCTTTTCTGCAGATTTAGGCCAAACGACAAGCCTCTCAGAGCTTCAGGCCAAGTTGAAAGAAGCAGATTTGCATATAGATCTGTTGATCAATAATGCCGGCATGACAAAAGATGGACTTCTTTTCAGAATGACGCCGGAAGATTTTGAGACCGTTCTTCGAGTCAATTTAGAAGGCCCCTTCCTTTTAGCGAAAGCTTTTGCCCGCCCCATGATGAAAAAGCGTTTTGGGCGATTGATTCAGATTGGATCCGTGGTCGGAGCTATGGGAAATGCCGGCCAGATTAATTACGCTGCTTCCAAAGCTGGCTTAGTGGGTATGACTCGATCTCTTGCCCGAGAGTTAGCTTCCCGTGGAATCACCGCAAACGTCGTTTCTCCAGGATTTATTCAAACTTCCATGACGGATCGGTTAGGGGAGAAGGTTCGAGACTCACTTCTCGCCGGGATACCCTGTGGGCGTTTCGGAAAGCCTGAAGAGATTGCCAATGTGGTTTCCTTTCTCTGCCGGCCGGAAAGTGGGTATATCACTGGCCAAACCATTGTGGTAGATGGGGGGATGAGCCTCGGATGCTGACCAAAATGGATTTCAATTCTTATGGGTTCTTGGGAGATTCGGTAAAACGGTCGAATTCCTCATCCAGCCCGTGTAAAAAACTTCGCCACCGAGTGTCTGATGGATTCAGCCTCGGTGAACTCCAGTTTCAAAACCTCACATGGAGAACGAACCGTGTCTAGTATTGCAGAACGTGTCAAGAAGATCGTAATGGAGCAGCTCAGCGTTGAAGAGGACAAGATCAAGCCTGAGGCTTCCTTTATCAATGATCTTGGGGCTGATTCCCTTGATATTGTTGAACTGATTATGCAGTTCGAAGAAGACTTCGAGATGCAGATTCCTGATGAAGATGCTGAAAAAATCGTGACTGTTGGAGATGCCATTACCTATATCGAAGCTAAGGCTGGCTGATTCAGGCTGAAGGGCTTGGCTAGCAAAAACCGGGAATCTCCGGTTGGAAGGAAACCATGACCAAACGGCGTGTTGTCGTCACCGGTATTGGGCTGGTCTCTCCTCTCGGCAATAACCGAGAAGAGACCTTTGAAGCCCTTCTTGCGGGAAAGAATGGGATCTCCACGATCACTCACTTTGATCCAACGGAATTTGCTTGCCGAATTGCGGGGGAGGTGAGAGATCTTGATTCTGTTTCCCTTCTTGGTGCCAGAGAATCCCGGCGGATGGATCCTCATTGTCAATATGGAGTCGTCGCAGCGATTGAGGCAATGAATGATGCCAATCTTGGTGAAGGGAGTGTCCTTGCCGAGATGGATCCCAACCGGATCGCCTGCATTTTAGGAACAGGGATCGGAGGCATTCTTGAGGTGGAGCAACAAAGGCTTCGCCTCTCCGAAAAGGGACCTCGATGGGTAAGCCCCATGCTGGTCCCAAAAATGATGTTCAATGCGGTGACTGGTCAAATAGCGCTCCGCTATGGACTCAAGGGGCCGAATTTTGCGATCGGGTCCGCCTGCGCGTCCTCCTCTCATGCCATTGGAACAGCATTTCGGACAATCCAATATGGCACTTCGGACATCGTGGTGACAGGTGGAGCTGAAGCAGCTGTCACCCCTTTGGGAATTGCCGGCTTTGCTTCGATGAAAGCGCTTTCGACTCGGAATGATTCCCCAGAGCTTGCCAGCCGCCCTTTCGACTTAGAGAGAAACGGCTTTGTTATGGGTGAAGGAGCCGGTGTTTTGGTTCTTGAAGAATTGGAACATGCCAAAAAACGGGGAGCTAAAATCTATGCGGAGATGCTCGGTTTTGGGGCCAGCGATGATGCTTTTCATTTAACGGCCCCGGATGAGACAGGTAGCGGGCCAGCCAATGCCGTCCTAGCTGCCTTAAAAGATGGCAGGGTTTCTCCCGAGCAGGTGGGTTATGTGAATGCACATGGCACATCCACAAAATTAAATGATCGTATGGAAACAAAGGTTCTCAAGGTGGTTTTTGGGGACCGGGCGAAACAAATCCCTGTTTCTTCTACCAAGTCCATGATCGGGCATTTGTTGGGGGCTTCAGGGAGTGTTGAATTCGCTGTGACTTGCCTGTCTGTTGCTCGGGGAAAGCTTCATCCCACTCGGAATTATGAGAACCCTGACCCGGAATGCGATTTGGATTATATCCCGGGAGAATTACGCGAGGTTGAGATCCAATATGGGATTTCCAACAGTTTCGGATTCGGTGGCACAAACTGCTGCTTATTAGCCGGAAAGATTGAACAGTAGCTTTTCAGGAAAGAAGGGGTGTTTGATGAGGAATAAGTTGAAAAAGATTTTGCATGACTACAAGGTCAATGCTTACAAGCTGGCACACAGTAAAGACCCTGTGGAAAATTTGACCAAGGAAGCTTTGGATATCAGTTCGGATGTCCTCAAGAATGCATATACGTATCACTTTCATAAATTACCCGATGCGAGCAGGGTCGAAATCATCAATATGATTAACAACTACACCTTGGAAGCCATTTTGCCTCCGGTGGTCGAAAAAATAATGCGTCGTATTGTTGTCCTGGAGAAGGAACACGAAAACCTTCTTCTGATGATCAAAAAAATTGTCGAGGTACTGGACGAAGAATAGCCAAAGGTTTTCTCTCCTTTCTTTCCTCGATAGAATCCTTGTTTTCTTGGGATTGTAAAACAAGGCTTTTCAGGGGAACTGGCAAACTTAAAACCGGGACCCGACTTAGGGTTTCTGGCATAGGATCCCTTGGCAAAGGGTCTTAGGGAGGGGTCCGAATGGTCATTGCTGTTTTGGGCGGAAGTCCGTCTCCCGAACATGATGTCTCCCTTGCTTCGGCCGAGGCCGTTTCCAGGGCGATTCTTGGTTTGGGAGGTGCTGTCCTTCCCGTTTTTGTGGCAAAAACTGGGCTTTGGCATCTTGGGGAGGATCTTCACCCCTCAAACTCTGCGTATGTTTTAAAGAAAGCTGATTCTTTGAAGAGACTCTTCACCTCTTTGGGGACATCCAGAGAGGGGCTTTCCATTGGAAAAGCATGCGAAATCTTAAATAGCCGAAGAATCCAGCTGGTTTTTCCTGCTCTTCATGGGGCTTATGGAGAAGGAGGATTTGTGCAGGCCCATTTGGAGGGAACAGGGATTCCCTTCGTGGGTTCGGGGTCATTGAGTTCGGGCTTGGCCATGAGTAAAAGGAAAACGCGCCTCCTCTTTAGGGGCGCAGATTTACCCGTAGCCAGAGCTTGGCATCCTAAGCCCCAAGAAGCCAAAGAAATGAGTGAAAATGACTTCTTGCAGAGACTCGATGCCTTGGATTTTTCTTGGCCTCTTTTCTTGAAGGCGGATCATTCCGGGTCAACTCTTGGCGTATACAAGTTGAGAAACCTGGAGGAAGCAAGAGGAAAGCTCAACTCGGTCCGGAACCTGGATTCCATGTGGATTGTGGAGGAAGGGATTCAGGGAACGGAAATCACTGTGGGAGTTTTGGGGAATCCTGAGGAGGCTGTCCTTGCCCTCCCTCCGGTCGAAATCTGCCTTAGAAAGGGGGATTTCTTTGATTATCAAAGTAAATATGATCCAAATGCCGTCCATGAGATTTGTCCGGCACCTTCTCTTAATCCACGTTTTGAGGCGGAGGCAAAAGACTTGGCGATTCGAGCCCATCAAGTCCTGGATTGCCGAGGGTTTTCTCGAACCGATATGATTTTGGGGCCCAAGGGCTTTATTCTGCTCGAAACGAACACCATTCCAGGGCTTACTCCCGTTAGTTTGTTTCCTAAAGCAGGTCTCGCTGCCGGGTTTTCCTTCCCGCATTTAATTCAAAGGCTTTGCAAGGATGCCTTGCCGAGAAATGGAGGGGAATGGGGAAGAAACCACTCGATTCCACGAGATTTGGAGAGTTGGAAGGAGGAGTGAAGATGACCAAAGAAAAGAAAGATGTGCTTCGCGTTGCTTTGCGAGGCTCCAGAGGTCGAATGGGGAGGACAGCCATTCAGGCGATTCATGAGGCCGATGACCTCGTTTTGGTGGCTGAAATGGGCTCCGAAGTTTTGGATGTCGAAAAGGTCATGCGCAGGGCCCAAGCTGATGTGGTTGTAGATCTCACCGTTCCAAAGGCCTTGGAGCCCGGTATTCGAGATTTGATCCGCACAGGGGCTGACGTAGTCATTGGGACAAGTGGAGTGGAGAGCGGGCACATCGAGGAATGGGAAGAATTGGCTCGAGAATATGGGAATAGCGTTCTCGTTGTTCCGAATTTCTGCCTCGGGGTTCTGTTGATGCAACAGCTGGCTGAGATTGCAATTGAAGTATTTCCGGATTTGGAGATTGTGGAGATTCATCACGAAAACAAGGTTGATAGCCCCTCGGGGACAGCAAGTGCGACAGCAGAGCGTCTTGGTAGGAGGCGGGAAGAAATGGGTGGGAAACCCCTTGCTTCTTTTATTGATGATGGTTTTCGGGGTGGTCAGGTTTGCGGTGTCCCCATCCATTCTCTTCGTCTTCCGGGAATGCTTGCAAGGCAAGAATTGCACTTTGGAAGGCCTGGGGAACAATTTGTAATGTCCCATGAGACAAAAGATCGAGAGGCTTTCATGCCCGGTCTTCTGTTGGCTATCCGAAGGGTGGGTTCTTTGAAAGGCCTGCATTCGGGCTTGGAGGCTGTTCTTCCCGCTGCTTGGCCTAGGGAGGCTTGAACCCCTGATGCTTGCAAGCTTGGAAGAAGGGTTTGCTTGGGGGCAAAGTCAGGGCGCAGGTGAACAGAACTTTTGGAGTTTTTTAAGTGACCCCACTTTTCTTCAGGTGGGAGTGGCTCTCCTCTTTCTTTTAGTTCTTTTACGGGTCGCATGGGTTTTAAAAAAGAGCCTCCGACGAACACGGGCAAGGAAAAGGCTGACAGATTACTTGGAAGCTGTGGAGAGTGTTCTTTCCGGAGATGCAAAATCCGCCGTGCTAAAGTTGGAAAGAGTCCTATCGGAGGATCCCGAAAATCTTGGGGCTCGTTTAGCCCTGGCAAAAGCTGATCTTGAACTTCACAGGCCTGCAGAAGCCCATCGTCGCAATTTGGAGGCGATTGAAGTCTTTGGAGCAGAAGGAGCGGGGGTTGAATATGCCATGATCCGTTCCCTCATAGCTGCGGGAGAAGAGGGGGAAGCCTTGGAGCACCTGAAAGCTGCTGCAAGCCGTTTTCCCGGCGATCAAGACCTTCTTGAGCTTTCCTGGGAACTGCACGAGAATTGCGGCCTCTTTGAAGCTGCGATTCGTGCGGGAAAAAAGGTCTATTCCAATCGGCCAAATAATGAAAACCGAATGCGACTCGCAAGGACCTTTGCCAAAGCAGGCGCCTTCTTTCTCGAACGTGGGAAGAAAAAAGAAGCCCTAGAATCTTTTAAAGAAAGTCTCAGTCTCAATTCCGACGAGATTCAAGCCAAACGAGGATACCTTTCCCTGAATCCTACGGAGGGGGAAAAGCTTCTGGGGCAGCCTTTGTTCGTTCTGAAAGAAAATGAATTGCCCCCTGACGGCAGGGCGCCCCAACCCTCCCTCGATCCTTTGGGAGAAATCTTTACAGATGCAGAATGCCCCGTGTGCCATGCCCCTAGAAATCCAGAGTGGGAATCCTGTAAATCCTGCGGAGACAATGCGCCTTCAGTCTATGCCCATGATCAATACATGCGAGTTGTGCCGAACCCCCGTGAAACTTTGGATGGAATTGAACGAAATGAATCTTGGCTGCAGTTACAGTTAGAAAAAATCCAACATGGAGATGAGGGAGCTCTAAGTGAGTTGGAAGCAGCGGGGGAAAGGAGTCTTCCTCTCCTCTTGCGTTTTCTTTGCACAACGGCCCACCCTCAACAATCTTTGTTCGATCTTTGTCTTCGCTTTGCACAAAAGAATCCTCAAGCATTTCTCCAAGCCATAAAAAACTTTAAAAATAATCGATCTGGCATTAGGGATTTATTGGGATTGGAAACACCGGGACGAAACTTAATTGCAGACCTCGTCGGGAGTTTAGGTGGCTCGGGGTTGGAGGCCTTTCGGAAAGAAAGAGATTCTGCAGAAGCACTCTCTCATCCCCAACGGCGCTCCATGATTCTTGATTATTTTATCGGTTTAAAGGATGCAGAAGAGTTTGATGCCCTCTTCGCAAGGTTCTCGCCTTTTGAGATTATAAGACATCTCAACCAAAGTTCCCCTTCTCGAGTGGCTGATTTGATGCTTGCTCTCGCTTCGTCCGAAGGTCCATCTTGCAGCTTATTCGTTGAGGAGGCTTTGGGCTGTGAGGATGCTTTGATCTTGGCTTTGGGGAAATCCAAGGGAGAGGTCCAAAAACGCATCCTTCAGTGGGTTTTGAACAAGGGACCAAGACCCTCTCTGATCCATCGTCTGGTTGAGAAGCTGGATCAAGACAATGTAGAAATCATTGAAACAGCTTTGAATGGATTTGCCTTGGAAGGTCGAAAAGTTTTAGTCGAGCGTTTTGCGGATCCACGCCTTCCTCCGCGTTGTTCTGCAGTTCTCCAGAGGGTGCTTTTACAAGCTGGACCTGGAGTTATCGCCGATTTATGCCGTTGTTTCGGATCGGCCCCAGCCCCCTCTGATGACCGGATTTGCGCTGTACTAGTTCAATTTGGTGTCGAAGCCGTTCCCGAAATCTTAAGAGCCTACAAACAACATCGTGGCTTCCTTGCAATGTTGGGGATTCAACAAAACCTTGCTCGGCATGCCAGATCTCTTCTCCTGCGGGTTTTGGCACAAATTGCTCCAAAAAGCCAAGCATTCCTTGAGATCGAATCCTTTGAAAAAGATCCGGAACTCTTGAGCTTAGTCCGATATCTTCGAACCCAGGAAGGGGGAAGCAGTGCCTAAATTCCCCAGATTTTTGAACCCTTTTCAGTGGTTCCGCAACTATTTTGAAAAACACCCTTGGATTCGCCGCGCCCTCATCGCATTGCCCTTTCTCCTTGTCCTTGGTTTTTTGGGGCCAGCCCTTTCTGCGATTGAGTCTCTTTTTTCCCTCTTAGGTGAACTCCTTCAACCTTTGCTTGAGACTGCTCTTGGAAGGGTTCTTCTTGCCGTTTTAGTATTCTTCTTTATTGGCCTGGGGATTTGGGTTTTTGCAAAGGAACGGTTCTTGGATCTTTTTCGAAACCATGCCTTGGCCAAACATCTTGAAGGGATTCAGCTTCTTTTTCTTGGGAAAAAAAAGGAAGCTCAAGTTTGCTTCAGGAAGGTCGCAAAGATGGGGCGCCTTTTCGACCTTTCCAAGGGGCCGGCATCCGGTTTTGGTCCTTTGGATATTGACGCCCGCCTAAAACTGACTCGAATCTACTTGGATGAGGGAGATCCTCAACGTGCCTTTCAGGAGATTGAGCGAATTCCAAAATCAATGATGACCCGGAAGCAAACCTTCTCCTATTCTGAGCTGAGGGCGCGCTTGTATCGAGATCATCCAGGTCACCTTTCCGAGACAGTTCGGCAGGTGCTGGAAGAGAGTCATCGGAGTTGGCCAAAAAATGGCAGGATTTTGGCCTTACTGGTACAAGAGTTGGAAAACCAGGGTGAGATTGCACTTTCTGTGGCCCTCTTAGAAAAAGGGATTTCAAAAATTGAAGACGAAAGGAAGGGAGAATTAACCCAAAACCTTTCGCGCCTTCTTCTCCTTCTTTCCAAACAGTCTTTAATGGATGGAGATTTGAAAAGCGCCGACCATTACTGTCGCAAGTCCCTCCGCGCCACAGAGAGTCAATCTGCGCGACTTCAAGAGGTGGATCTTAAACTCTTGAAGGGGGATGCTGAGGGGGCCATTTCGTTGCTTCGATCTCTCCCCATTCCGGCAGCACGAAAGCGTTTACAAGCCCTGCTCGAGGATCCAGAGATTCCCCTTGGCCCAAGAGCCATTCTTGAAAAAGTCCCGCGCTTTGATGTGCTCATCCTCTTGGCTGAACACTATTTGGGGAAAGATGAATTGGAAAAGGCTGAGCGGACGGTTGCGATTCTAGAAGAGGAACAAATGCCTCCCTACAGACTGTATGCACTGAAAACCTTATGCCACTTGAAACGGAGAAAGCTGGCCTTGGCTCAAGAGGATTTAACCCAAGCCCTGCGAGCTTTGGGGCAACCCCCTGAAGATTGACGGCTTTCTCTTCCACAATTTCTGGCTTTCCTCGATGGCATTTGAACCCTATAAAGATCCCCACATGAATGGTTTGGCATGAGCCAGGATGGCGGAATTGGCAGACGCAGCGGATTCAAAATCCGCCGAGGGTTTCCTCATGGGGGTTCGAGTCCCCCTCCTGGTACCAACCTCTTTTTTCTTCCTGAATTCACTTGCACGAATCAGATTCTCACAGTGTGGAACCAAAAAAGGATTTAGATCCTAAAGAGGATGTAGATCCGACACAGGATTCTCCCTCTCAGTGGATCCATCCTTCGATATCCAAGAACCTCTCTGGTCCCAAGAAAAAATCTCAGCCTTTTCTTGGGAGTGATTGGGAACCGGGTCGCGGTAGGGGAATGCGATACCTAAAGGGAGGGGCTTTGATTCCTCTCATGCGGGGAGTCGTTCATAAATGGAATAACCTCCTCAGTATCATCTTTTCCCATGCCCAGGTGGCGCTCCAAAAGGAAGGGGAATGGTCACTCGAAGAGCGACGAGAAGAAGCCGTTGTTCTACTGGAGACCGTGGAGCGAGCCAATAAAATCAATCGAATGATTCATGGCATTTTGCATCTTCCAGAAATGCAAGAATCGCAGGCCTTTCAAGGCCCGGAACAGGTTTGCGTAGGAACGGTTTTAAAGGATCTTTGGGAAATATTGCTCTGTGAAAAAAATGGGTTCCGTTATCCAGTTCAAATCAAGGCGGTCCCCCAAAATTTTACTTCCCTTTCTCGGGCTGCTCTCACTCTTTCCTTAACATGGGGTGTCGAAGCTCTTTTGGAAGGAATTCCTCCTTCCGCCCCGGGGACGATTGAAATGGAAGCCTGGAATGATGGAGGTATCCCTAAAGTCCTGGTTTGCTTCTTTATGGAACAAGGACATCTCCCCTTTCCAGGCAGGCCTCTCCAATTCCACGAACCATTTCTTCGCTTTCTCCAAAACTGCCGTATCGGGGTGGAGAGAATGGATGCCGGTTTCCTTTTCAATCTACCAGGAGTCCCTCAAGGAAAAGCCCAGGGGAAGCCCCTTGACCTTCCAGGGACTTCGGCCAATCTGTAGCGGTTTCAGGCTTTTTCTGCATGGATCAGGCTGTGCCCTTCCATTTTAGGCAATCTGCAGACAGGATTGAGATTGAAAGAGTGTCATCCTATGATTGCGAAAACTTTTCAAATAAAGGAAGAAGGGGGATTTCAATGCTGAGCCAAGAAGAAATCAAAACAAGGATCCAAGAGAGAATTGAATCTGCTGATGTGGAGGTAATGGATACCGTTGGTGATCAAAACCATTGGAGTGTTCTCGTTTGTTCCTCGGCTTTTGAAGGCAAAAGTCTGATCGAGAGACATCGGATGGTCATGGATTCTGTGAAAGACTGGATTGGCGATCGGATGCACGCCATCGAAATCAAGGCCATCACCCCAGATGAGGGATAGGTAATATTTTTGCTCCAGAAATGCTGGAGAGTTCTCAGGAATGAGATGTAAGAAAAAAGGTTCGCGCAAAAATTTTTTAAGGCAAAAGCTATGAGACAAGAATGGGTCAGCAAGAGAAAAGGTGAATGTGTTACCCAGATGCATTATGCACGAAAGGGTAAGATCACCGAAGAGATGGGATTTGTTGCGGAGCGCGAAAAGCTTGATCCCGAGCTGGTGCGCCAAGAGATTGCGCGGGGGCGCATGATCATTCCTGCAAACATTCATCACCACAATCTGGAACCAATGGCGATTGGCATTGCCGCCAGCTGTAAGGTTAACGCAAACCTTGGAAATTCAGCAGTTTCCTCGGGAATCGAGGAGGAACTTGAAAAGGTTTCATGGTCTCTCAAATGGGGGGCGGACACCATCATGGACCTCTCAACGGGTGGAGATATCAAAAAAATCCGCAAAGCAATCCTTGCCCATTCACCGGTTCCCATTGGAACGGTTCCCATTTATGAGGCTTTGGAGCGGGTCGACAAGGTCGTAGATCTTACTCCCGAGTTTCTCCTCGAGGTGATTCGTGAACAGGCAGAAGAAGGAGTCGATTATATGACCCTTCACTGCGGCGTTCTTTTAGAGCATTTGCCTCTTGTGAGTTCAAGGCTTACCCAGATTGTGAGTAGAGGAGGGTCTCTAATGGCTCAATGGATGATCCATTACCATGAGCAAAACCCTCTCTACACGCATTATGATGAAATCCTGAAAATATGTGCTGAGCATGATGTTTCCATCAGTCTGGGAGACGGACTTCGCCCAGGTTGTTTGGCCGACGCAAGCGATGAAGCCCAGTTCGCAGAATTGCGGACTCTAGGGGAATTAACCCGTCGTGCTTGGGAAAAAGATGTCCAAGTAATGGTCGAAGGTCCCGGGCATGTTCCCTTTGATCAAATCCAGCATAATGTGGAACTTCAAATGGAACTTTGCGATGAGGCTCCCTTTTATGTTTTAGGGCCCTTGGTAACGGATGTGGCTCCCGGCTATGACCACATTACTTCCGCAATTGGAGCGACAATGGCGGGATATGCGGGGGCGGCCATGCTTTGCTATGTGACTCCAAAGGAACATCTGGGCTTGCCGGGCCTCGAAGATGTGAAGCAAGGGCTCATTGCCTATCGGATCGCCGCTCACGCTTCCGATGTTGCACGCAAGCGACCGGGCGCGCGGGATTGGGATGATGCATTATCAAAAGCTCGATACAATTTTGATTGGGAGAAGCAATTCCAACTATCCATCGATCCTGAGACCGCAAGAGCCTATCACGATGAGACTCTTCCTCATGAGGTCCATAAGACCGCTGAGTTTTGTTCGATGTGCGGTCCAAAATTTTGCTCCATGAGAATTAGCCAGGATGTGGAAGCCTTCAATGCCCTCCCCTAAGGGCTTTCCATCGGATCTAAGTCTCAAGGAAAAAGCATTGAAACTTCGAGGCCCTGAATCCGGTGGACGTTTTAGTCATTTCCCCGCCGAATGGACCTCAAAGTTTAATTATTCTTTTTTCTGGTGAGCTTGCTTCTTTCCGGGTCTTCCCGGAGCCTTGATGGGGGAGGCTGGGGTAGAAGCATCAGTTCTTTTCCTCCGGGAGTTTTCTTGAGCCTCTTCCTTTGCCCCCTCCTTTTTACTCTTTGAGGATACCCCATAGAGTTCAGAGATTTGGGGAGGGATCAAATCGGAAAAGGTTCCTACAATCCTCCTGGCAACAATCCCCGTACTACTTTCTCTTGCCTCTACGACCAGATCGGTCTTCGGAAAGGCCCAAAAAACAAGGCCAAGGGCTGCGATCATCAATGCCCCTCCTGTAAGGACGCCGAGGAGCCCCCCTCCAAGGTGGTCATAGAAGCTTAACTCCAATTGTTTGATGAAACGTTGAAGCACCATAGTGACAAGGCTTAAAAGAATGAGGACAGCAACAAAGATGAGGAAGAACGCAAGGTAGACGGCGATCCGTTCATTCTGAATACTGAGCTTCGTTGTCAACCAGGAAGCAAAACCTTCGGCAAAGATGGATGCGAACACATAGCCGAGGAGAAGGCTTAGAAGCCGGCTGGCTTGCCAAAGGAATCCACGGAAGAGCCCAAGGATCCCAAAGATGGAGAGGATCCCTAAGCTGGTAAAATCGATCCAAGAAAGTTCATTCAACATAGAGGGCCTCAAAGAGATGTTCAGGGGAGGGATATAGAGCCATAAAAAGGTATCCTGGTTCTGCCCGACAGTGAGTATCCAAATAAAGATAACGGGAAATGGAAGAAGAGAAAGAAGGGATGGGATTCGAAGAGATCTTAGATCATTGCAGGATTGTTTTAACAGAGGCTGGAAAGTTTGCGCGAAGCTCCGAAACCATTGGAGCTTCCCTGCCTGATGCAAAGCGATCCTTCTTTGGGGCGGAGATTGAAGGAGATTTCGTCCCAAGGGACAAATCAGAAAGATTCTTGGAATGGTTTCTTCTTGAAAGAAGAATCCCGGGGGCCTCCTCACCTTTTTCCCTTTGGTTTTCTCAAAAGCGTGAAACACTGGAGCCTCAACTTCTTCAGATGGCTGCATGTCTTGAATCTTCTTTGGTGGGAATCTTTAAGATCGCCGGAATTCAAAAGGAAACAATGGAGATTGAAGATTCCCAAGGTCGAGGAGGGTTTACTCTTCTCCTTCCTAAGGGTGAACACATTGCATCTGTTGGGGATACCTTGGTCGGGAGGATTGTTCCCCATCCAAAGACCCTTGGACTCTTTTTTGCCATGGGTAGTGCTCAGGTTCTGCAGGGAGATGATCTATATTTGAGTGTGTCCCGGGAGAAGAGACCTTTGCAAAAGGGATCGGGGGACACTTTTACCCAGTTGGAGCTGGAGCGAATCCTGGAAATGAGATCGGCTCCCAAAGAAGGGGATTTAATAAAGGCAAGGAAAGCCTTGCGAAGTTTCCTTTCAGAGGAAAGTGAATTACCTTCTTTGGAAATTGTGGAAGAAGCGCTTCGATCGGTATCTTCCCCTGGCAAAGTCCTGGACCCCTTGTTGGAAGCGGTGGCCTTCTACACAAAAAAGGATATTGGGGTGGCCCGGCGCCTCGGGTTACAACTCTGGAATGCTCTCCAAGTAGAGGGGGGCAGCTCTTCGAAGCACACCAGAATGGGGGGGAAAAAGACGGAGGCTCAAGCTAGGGAGGATTTATCGGAGATCTCCCCTTCGACAGATCCAGACCTTCCTCTAGGCCAGCGGGTTCTTCAAGAACTTGAAGCCGGCGAAGCGAGGGGAGAGGATTTAGAGAGTCTCTTCAACCGGCTGGGGAAGATGGTAAATCTGAGATGGGAGGAGGGGGAAAACTCGATTCCCAAAAAGGTCCTTTGGAGCACTCCTGAAGTCGGAGATCTAGGGGCCCTGATTCAAGAGTTCCGATGGGAAATCGAAAGAGAAGGGGAGCCACTAAGTGAGGTGGAGGAAGAGATCCTTCTGTCCTGGGGAAAAAGCCTTCAAGAAGAGGGGGAGGCTTTCCTGGGTGGAGTCGCCCGTTTGAAATGGGCACAAAATCTCCTTTCCTTATGGCTTCAAAAAGGCAGCAAGGTGTGTAGAGAAGGAATCTCCCTTCTTACCAAGTTTTCAAAATGGTTGGAGGAGACCCAAGAAATCCGCTTGGATTTCCCTACAAAAGGATTTCTTGAGGTTTGGGATCGCAACATCGCGCGTTGTGAGGGAATCCAAAAGGCATCCGATTCTTTCCCACAAAACCCTGAAAAGAATCCCCCATCCATTGCCTGGTTTGTCCGTGGGAGGGAGGGAAATGCTTGGATCCTTGAGGCAGGAACCAGGAGGTTGACCCTGCCGGCTGATCTTTCCTTAGAGGTGGGGGATCGAATCTTCGGGAGGCCTTTAACGGATTCAAGGACCCTGGAAGAGGGGTTTCGCATTCTTCCTTCATGTCTGGCCCTTCTTGCGATGGAAGAATAAAAAATCGAAATTCCTGGGTGGGAAACCATTCAAGGACGGAATCCCTCAGATTTCATTGCCCTTTCATTCCTCCAGCCTGACCCGCCTCTGTCCCTAAAAAGCCCACATTCTTGGACAATTGTGGCCCTCTTGACGGCTTTCCCCTTCAAATGCCGATAGGGGAGAAGGAGGTTTCATGGCTTGGGAAAACGCAATCGACCGTCTCATTCTCCGGCAAATTCATTTAGCGGATGAAGGCAAGCTAAATGATGCGGAAGTTCGTAAAATTTGCCTCGATTTATGTGAAATCGCTCCGGGGCGCCCTGAGAATTGGTTTCATTGTGGGTATGGGAGAACCCTGTTGGGATTAAACCTGCCCGACCCTAAGGTGGGGGACAAAGGGGGGAGACGTTGGTTTGCCTTTGGGAGGCTCCGAGGGCATATGCGCCGTTGTGAAGCTGGATGGATCTCTGAACTCGCTGATGACCCCGCTCTGTTGGTGGATTTGCTTGTGGAACCCCAAATCGCCGCCCAAGTTCTTCCCTCATTAATGCAAAATTATTTCCATGAAGGGGACCTGGAAAAAGCGGTCTGGATCCTGGAGCTATTAGAAACGGAGGGCCTTTCAAGTGGAAGGCTGGTTGAGGCTGGAGAGATTGAGCATTCCATTTTAGTTGATGCGGGTCTCATCGATTTGTTGGCCAGGATCGAACGGGGGGTCCTGCATCCTGAGGCAGAGGGAGCGCTTCGAAGGGCTTTAAAACGAGCGATGTCCCTTGGAGCGTTCTTACACCTGGAACATCGCGACCAAGCTCGTTTCCATCGAGCTTTGGGCGAAAGCTATCTGCTCACGGGAGAGTGGGAGGAAGCCCAAGAAGCTTTGAAGGCCGCAAAGAATTTGGTGGGGGACGAGGGCCGAGTTGGCAAAAGTGTCAATTTCCTTCAGGCTCTGGTGGCCCTTCGCGTTCTGGACATTGAGCAACTCAAACCTTCGCCCGAAAGGCTTGAGCGAAATAGG
>Ga0256841_1000047_pt1 | contig 135752 bp, 104 predicted proteins | sample 356308metaG_FD_185971 | JGI IMG/M metagenome (GOLD analysis project Ga0256841, IMG submission 185971) | Hydrothermal vent microbial communities from Mid Atlantic Ridge, Atlantic Ocean - 356-308 | ecosystem: Environmental > Aquatic > Marine > Hydrothermal vents | place: Atlantic Ocean: Mid...
TCCCAACGGCAACCTGTCCCGGTTTTCGTCGTCTCAACACGGGAGTCCATACCAGACTGTCCCCGAAATCTCCCGGCTCGTGGCCGCTTGGGGTGCGATTTGGGAATTGAGTAGACTGTCCCCGAAATCTGGAAATCTGGGAATTGAGTAGACTGTCCCCGAAATCTGTCCCCGAAATCTGGACCCTTCGCGGTACGCCCGGTGCGGCTTCGGTTGCGCGGGCGTCTCCGGGAGTGGGGACGGATGACGCCAAATTGGCGCGCAACATTGTGAAAACGAGAAGTGCTTTGGTTTGTTTGGGTTGTCGGGATGTGTGACGCGTCCGGCGCCGGCGGCGTCATGCGGTCCCGGCAGTGAGTTCACGGGAAGAAAAAGCGAAGACGAGACAGATCCCCGCCCGCCGCTCGGCATTGGATCGGGCCTCCACGGCAAGAGCGCCGGAGCGCCGCCCGGGCACTTCGCACTCGAGGTACCCTGCGGCTGGATGTATCTTTCTTCACCGCTCATCTCATCGGAACCCATCCCTCAAATCGGTGACAGGCTACTCAATCCCCAATTTCTGCTGCGGCATCTGGCGCGTCGAGACACGGGCCCTCCGCCGATTTGGTGATTGCGTTGCCTGTCACCGAAAAAGGCGCGCCGACACCCCGAAGAAGGGCGCGCCGCCGGAGCTCGTCCCTCCGATTTGTACCGGGTGATCGCGGCCGGGGCGGCCTGCACCGGCCGTAACTCGTTGCTGGGGCGGCCGATTTCCGCCCGGAACCGGTTGTGATCCGCCCAAACCGGTGACAGTCTACTCAATTCCCGATTCGTGCTGCGGGGGACCTGGCGCCTGCGGGTTGCGGCGCGACGTTCGGCTGAGCAGGTGCGCAATTGGGCCAAACCACAGAGCCGCAGAGCACACCGAGAATTGGAATTCCTGACTTCGGCGGGCCGGGGGGAGCGCCAATCTGTCTGGTCGCCGGCGCGTCTGAGATGCGGTGGGGCGCCAATGGGAACTCGAGCGGCCCGAGCGGTTTCTACAACTACGGGGAGCGGACCTGGCGCGCGGGCAGCGCCACGTCCGATTGTGACCCCGCGTGTGTGCAGTGGACATCTACGACTTCGACGATTGCCTGACCGGCCCCGGGGAGGGGGCGCATCAAGTTATTCCGTGTCAGAAGCATATTGCGGTCGATGTTACAACGTGTGCACCGACTGCCGTTGAGTCGATAGCGGCGGAGGGAAGAATATGTTCGCCAGGAGGTTCCGGCGAAAGATCTGGCCGGCTGCGGTGGGGATTCTGACGCCATTGTGTGCGCTGCCCGCACTCGCGCCGGGAACCGATCTTGTTCCCTTTACGGCGACGAGGGTGCAGAAATTCGAAGACAACACGGGCAACCATCTGATCTATGTCGCCAGCGTGGCCTTCCGCAGCGATGGCTCGTGGGTCGAGTGGCGCCAGCGGGTGAATGGCAAGCCGGTCGATCTGCGAGCGGTGATCGATGTCGAAGCCGGGAAGCGGACGGTCATCGACGGCAAGACGAAATCGATCACGACTTATGAGCTTTCGGAACGGCAGATGAAACGAATGCTCGATAGCCGGCGCGGCGGCTGTGACAAGCCGCTGCGCGGGAGCGTGATCGAGCCGTGGCACAAGGTTCCCGAGAAGATCTCCGGCTTCGAGGTGGAGAAGGCGGTGGTCGAGGCCAAACTGCCGCCGGGCTTGGGAATCGGTGAGAAGAATCGCATCGAGATCTGGCGGGCGCCGGAATTGGGCTGTGCCGAGCTTCGAGTGATCACCACGATGATCGACTCCGGGGGCAATGTGGTGATGAGAATCCGGCGTGAGATGACCGCCATCACGCCCGGTGAGCCGGCGTCCACCTACTTTCAGATCCCGGCCGACTATACTGAGCGTTCTCCAGCCGAAATCTTCAAAGGAGCGCGGCAGTTCGAGGACGCCGGTTGCCGGGGCTGCTCCGTGTCGGGTTCTCTCCTGGACGAGGTGTATCGTGGGAGCCGCAAGCGCCAAGAGGAGTAGTTCCGCAAACCGCAGACGGCCCGATCAATCCCTGATCTCGGCTGCTGGAGCAGAGGCGCCTGGGCTGGCGCTCACGGGCGACCCCGGCGGAGATTCGGCGGCTCTTTTCCCTCTCGCGGCCGATCCACCCCGGCCGCTTGATGCCCCACAACGCGCCGATCTGGCGGCCGGAAATCGTGAGAAACTTCCCGTACTAATCTGTATTGATAGCCTATCGGAATCATTGCTTCCTGAATGACGATTTCTGTTGACAGTTTTTTTGGGGGTAGAATCGAACTCGGAGGTTAGCCATGGGGGAACGACTCAGACTGACAAAGTCGAGAATGCTGCTGGGAACGACGCTTCTCGCAGTATTGCTCATCGCGACCCTTTACCACGGTCCTGTGTATTCCAGCTCGGATACCTGCGATCCGGCCGGCTTTTATAACTATGGAGAGTGGACGTGGCACATGTGCGGCCCTACTTCCGACTGTGACCCAGACTGGTGTGAGGTGGACATCTGCAACTTTGACAATTGCCTGATGGGCCCCGGCGAAGGGCACATCCGGTATTGTGTGGCTGAGGACTATTGCGCGTATTATGATCCGTGCAACATCTGCTACTGAGCCGATGACGGAGGGAAAGGGCTATGTTTGGAGGAAGGAAGCGGTCCCGGACGAAACTCACTCAACTGGCCGTGCCGCTGTTGCTTTGTGCGGCGCCGGCTCTGGCCACTGGGAGTGAACGGGTGCCGTTTACGGCGACCAGAATACAGGAATTCCAGAACAGCGCTGGAAACCGCGCTATTTACGTCGCCAGCGTGGCCTTCCGCAGCGATGGCTCGTGGGTCGAGTGGCGCCAGCGGGTGAATGGCAAGCCGGTCGATCTGCGGGCGGTCGTCGATGTCCAGGCCGGGAAGCGGACGGTCATCGACGGGAAGACGAAGTCGATCACGACCTACGATCTCCCCGAGCGGCGGCTGCGGGGGATGCTGGAGAACCGTCGCGGCACGTGCGACAAGCCGCTGCGCGGGAGCGTGATCGAGCCGTGGCACAAGGTTCCCGAGAAGATCTCCGGCTTCGAGGTGGAGAAGGCGGTGGTCGAGGCCAAGCTGCCGCCGGGTCTGGAAATCGGCGAAAAGAAGCGAGTGGAGATCTGGCGGGCGCCGGCGTTGGGCTGCGCCGAGCTTCGGGTGGTCACGTCTACGATTGACTCAGATGGCAAAGTGGTTGTGACAACGCGGCGCGAGTTCACGGCGATCACGCCTGGCGAGCCGGCGTCGAGCTACTTCAAGATCCCGAGTGGCTACACCGAGCGCTCTCCCGGCGAGGTCTTTGCGGAAGCGGCGCGTCTGGAAGGTAGAGAGTGCCAGGAGTGCGCGGGAGCACGCTCGCTGCTGGACGAGGTGTACCGCGGGAGCCGTCAGCGCGAAGAGGAGTAGCTCGGTTCCGATCCCTGTCGCTGGGACCCTGCTCGTCTAGAGTACGGCTCACGCCTGTGCAGAGCGCCGAGACCGAAAGGGGACGCCTCTGCACAGGCGCTGTTTTGCGTGTCCGGGAGAGCTGTGGATCGCTGATTCCCTGTCCCCCCGCCCCGATCCAACGGCGGAGAAGGCGGCTATTCTTTAGAGAGGGGATAAGGGACGCCAGGTGAACAGATGCGGTAATGCCCCGGAGGGTGTCCCACCGGCAGTTGAAGATTGGAACGGCGGTTCGGCCCGACCCCAAGAGAGCCGGGCAGGTGAAGAACAACGTTGAAATCGAGAGGCGCCGGAAGATTGTGTCTTGACCCGGTCGCAGCCTATTCACTTCCCCCCTTCCTGTTACGCGATGCGGCGTGTTGCAACGCTGGCTCGGCGCCGTCTGCGCCGCCGATTTGGTGATTGCGGTGACTGTCCCCGAAAAAGTGGTTATTCGCGGGTGAATTCGTGGCGGGCTTCGAACACCGTGCTCGCCGCGCGGCGGCGGACGATCAGGGCATCGACCATGCTCGTCGGGTCGCGGCCGGGTCCGGCGGCAATGTAGATTTCGGTGCCCGGGGCGCCCTTCATCCGGATGATGAGCCGGACGGCGCCGTCGGTCCAGACCGCATGCCAGTCGCCGTCCGTTTGTCCCCGCAGCCGAATCTTCAGGTGCTGATAGCCATTGGCGTCGCCCAGGGCCCCGCCTGGTTCCATCTCGACCCCGGCGACCCGAAGCCGGCCCGGGGCATGAAATGCCCAGTCGTAAGTGTGCTCAATCTCCGAAGAGCACTCGAAGCGGTCCTGCAGTCCTTCGCCGTCCAGCCGCAGGCGGCGGCGCAACCGGACGCCGGGATAGGCCCCATCGGCGCTGGCCTCGAGGATGGTCACGCCGGCTTCCGTCTTCCAGTCCTTGAGGCGGCCGTCGGCGCGGGCCTGGAGCTTGCCGTCCACCGAGACCGTGTTGTGGGCGATGGTGGTGCGGTACCACTCCCGGTGCAGCGGCACCCCGTAATGAATAGAGCCGGGATCGAGTCCGCCCTGCCGGCCGGCGCCGTAGGTGACGATGTTCAGCATGTCCGGGTGGCCGTGGCCGCCCCCGTACGTGCCAAAGCGGACGGCGACAGCCATGGCCGGCGAACGGAGCACGGCGTAGCCGGCCTGGCGCAGTAGCGTGCTGTGGGTGGGGATCACCGGCCCTTCGGGAACTTCGGGGACGCCGTAGAGGAGCGCCTCGAGCGTATCGCGGTTCGTCCGGGCCACCAGGCGGCCGTGGGCCGGGCGCTTCCAGCGGGCATAGGCGATTTCGTATAGCGGCCCGTAGACCAGCAGGTTCCTGCCGGCGTTGTCGTTGAAGCCGGGCGGGTCGCCGTTGGGCAGCGCCAGGGCGAGCGGGGCGTCATAGAGCGAACGGTAGCGATCTGAATAAAGATCGATGCCGGCGTGGCGGGCGGCTTCGGCCAGCGGCCAGAGGGCCCGCATCGTGTACTGGTGATAGCCGAGCGAGCCCTCCCACCACAGGCCGCCTTCGGTGACCCCTTTGGCGATCTGGACGCGGAAGCCGCGCTCGGGGTCGTCGATGGCCTCCCGGATCAGCTCCTGGTTGCCGGTGGCGAATCCGGCCAGGCCGACGGCCGAGTTCTTCCAGCACTGGATGTTATGGATGCCCATGCGATGGGAGCGGATGGTCTCGGCGGAGGCAAGCAGCAGGTCCTGTTCGATGCGCCGCCGGGCTTCTTCGGGGATCGTGTCCCGGACCAGCGCGTAGCCGAAGGCCACCCGGATGAGCCAGACGCTCTCGTCCAAGGTTTGGGCCATCACGTGGGCGCCGCCCACCTTGGGTTCCCCGTGGATGTCGTGCAGCGGGTAGGAACGGTAGCGTTCCGCGTACCCGATCAGTATCTCCGCGGCCCGCCGGGCGAAGGCGGCGTCGCCGGTGAAGCGGTAGGCCAGCCCCAGGTCCCGGACGGCGCGGCTGTAGCGCATGTGGGTCCAGTAGAGGACCACCGAATCGTAGGGCTCGCCGCGATAGACGGTCCCGCAGACCGGGCAGCGGTGCTCGGTGGGCGAGTCGGTGACCAGGCGGGCGCCATCGCGGCGGCAGCTATACCAGTGGGGCCACTGGCCGCCACGGTCCGGCAGCTCGAGGGGACGGCTGAGCTCCTGGCGGGCCCGCCCGAGCAGCTCCTCCAGCACCCGCTTCGCCCACTCGTGCTCCGCGGCCTTGCGCCGGGCGGCCTGGATCTCCGCCTCGCTGATCAACAGATAACCGCCCGCGGCGGCGAGTGAAGAGGTGAGCATGAGGACTACGGCGGCCAGCCGCAGAATTCGCATGCCCCTCATGCTATCACCGCGGGTCTCCGGCCGAAGACACCGGGCCGGCGCTGTCATTGGTATGTGACTTGTCCGGTGGAATTCGCACATGAGTTGTCCGCTCGCGGTGGCAACCGGGGCTGGGCTGTGTGGGAGGCGAGAATCACGCAGGCGCCGGTGACACGCACCGGTGACGGGCCACTCGATCCCCGATCCCTGCCGGGGCAGTTGAGAGCTTTCCGGCTTACGGTCGCTGGGGGCGCGAATTGGGAATTGAGTAGACTGTCCCCGATTTGGGGGCGCTTGACTCGCGGCGGGTTTCGTCTCACAATAGAGGCGAAGAAAAGGCGAAGACAAGGCTCCCGTTCTCATGACCGCTGCTGTTCCTGCTTCCGTCCTCATCGCCGGCCCCCGGCGGCGCCGCGAGACCGCTCCGACCGGCATCGCCGCCCTGGACTGCCTCGTGGGCGGCCTGGAGCGGGGCGCGGTGGCCGAGATAACCGGTCCGGCTTCCTCGGGCCGGACTACGGCTGTGGCGGCGTGCTTGCGCGAAGCCACAAGCCGCGGAGAATGTGTAGCTTACATTGATGCCTCAAACGCGGCGGACCCGGCTTCGCTGGCGGGGGCCGGGGTGGAGTTCGAGCGCCTGCTCTGGGTCCGGTGCGGCCGCAATGCCGAGGCCGCCTTGAAGGCCGCCGACCTGGTCCTGCACGCCGGGGGCTTCGGGCTGGTCTGCCTGGACCTGGGCGGCGTCTCCCGGAGGGAGCTCAACCGCATCCCGTTCTCCTGGTGGTTCCGCTTCCGCCGGGCCATCGCCGGGACGCGGACGGCCTTCGTAGTGTTGAGCGACCACCCGGCAGCGGGCAGTTGCGCCGCTCTCCGGCTGCGGTTCGAAGCTCCGGAGCCGGCCTTCTCGGGCCGGGGACCGGGGCGGCTCTTCCGCGGGTTCCATTCCCGGCTGCGGGCGGAAGCCAATGGGCGGGAGCACGCCGTCTCGTTTTCCGCCGCCGCTTGAGATCCGATGTATGCCTGCATCCACCAGACCGCCCCGGACCGCCCCCTGACGGCGGAGCTGCAGGCGCTGGCCCGGGCCTTCTCCCCGGTGGTGGAGACCGCCGGCGAGCGGACCGTGGTGTTTCCCATCGACGGGCTGGGCCGGCTGTTCGGCCCGCCGGACCAACTTGCGGCCGAGATCGCCCGCCGGGGCGCCGAGATGGGACTGGTGGCCAACCTGGCCATCGCCGCCCAGCCGGACACGGCGGTGCTGGCCGCCCGCCACCTGCCCGGGGTGCACTGGATCCGGCCGGGAGAAGAGGCCCGTTCGCTCGCCCCGATTCCGCTGAAGGCGATGGAGCTGCCTGAGGAGCTCCACCAAACGCTGAAACTCTGGGGCCTGCGGACGCTGGGCGATGTAGCCGGGCTGCCGCCGATCGGGCTGGCGGAGCGGCTGGGCGAGGAGGGCGTCCGGTTGTACGAGCTGGCCACCGGCCGCGCCGTGCGGCCGCTGCATCTGGACCCGCCCGAGAGCCGCTACGAGGAAACGGTGGAGCTGGATGATCCGCTGGACAACCTGGAACCGCTGCTGTTCCTGCTCTCCCGGAGCCTCGGGGAGCTGTGCCGCCGCTTGCAGGGCGACGGCCGGGCGGCGAACCGCATCCGGCTGGAGCTCGGGCTGGAAGACGGCGGGCGCCACGAGCGCATCCTGGAACTCCCCGTTCCCCAGGCCGGAGCCGAAGCGCTGGGGAAGATCCTGCGGCTCGATCTCGAAGCCCATCCGCCGCCGGCGCCGGTGACGGCCGTCCGGCTGGAGCTGCGGCCCGCCGATCCGCGGCCGGCGCAGCACGGGCTCTTTCTGCCGCCGGCGCCGCCGCCGGACAAACTGCAGCTCACGCTGGCCCGCCTGGAAGCCCTGGTGGGGAAGGGCAACCTCGGCTCGCCGGTCTTACTGGACACCCACCGCCCCGGCGCGTTCGCTATTCAGCCGTTCGCTCCGCGGGAGGAACGGGCGGGACGGGCGGCGGAGACCCGGGCGCCAGCGCCGGAGGGGCCGCCGAGGCTGGCGATGCGCCGTTACGAGCCGCCGCTGCCGGCCCGGGTGCGCCTGCGGGCGGAGCGGCCGGCGTATCTCAGCGCCCGGGGGATCGCCGGCGAGGTGGCCGACGCGGCCGGTCCCTGGCGGATCACCGGCGAATGGTGGGACGCCCGCGCCTGGGCCCGGGACGAGTGGGACGTGCAACTGGCGCGGGGCGGCGTCTACCGGATCTATTGTGCGCTGGATACCCGCGCCTGGTTCGTGGAGGGGGTCTATGATTGAGCTGCTCCAGCGGGACCTCTTCGCGGGACAGGGCTACGCCGAGCTGCACGCCCGGTCGGCGTTCAGCTTCCTCGAAGGGGCTTCCGAGCCCGAGGAACTCGTCGAGCGGGCCGCCGAACTGGAGCTGCCGGCGGTGGCGCTGCTCGACCGCGACTCCCTCTCCGGGGCCCCGCGCTTCCATCTGGCGGCCAGGAAGGCCGGCCTGCGGGCCCTGATCGGGGCCGAGGTCACCTGCACGGGCGGAGCCCGGATCGCGCTGCTGGCGGCCAGCCGCACCGGGTATCAGAACCTCTGCCGCCTGATCACCGAGATCAAGCTGCGGGCGCCCAAGGGCGAACATGCGGCGACGTGGGAGGACCTGGAAGCGCACGCGGCGGGGCTGGTCTGCCTCACCGGGGGCGAGGAGGGGCTGCTTCACCGGGCGCTCGCCCAAGGCAGGGAAGAGGCCCGGCGCCTGCTCGAGCGGCTTGCCGCCGTCTACGGCCGCGGCCAGGTCTACGCCGAGATCCAGCGCCACTTCCACCGGGACCAGGAGGCGCGCAACCAGGCTATTGTCGAACTCGCCCGGGCGCTCCGGCTGCCGCTCGTGGCTACCAATGGGGCCGATTACGCCCGCCCGGAGCGGCGGGAGCTTCAGGACGTGCTCACCGCCCTCCGCCACAAGACCACCCTGAAGGGGGCCGGCCGGCTGCTGGCCCGCAACGCCGAGCGGCACTTGAAGCCCGCCGCCGCCATGGCCCGGCTCTTCGCCGACTTGCCCGAGGCGGTCAACAACACGAAGGAGCTGGCCGCCCGGCTGGAGTTCACTCTGGCGGATCTCGGCTACGAGTTTCCGCGCTATCCGGTCCCGCCCAGGGAGACCATGAACAGCCTGCTACGGCGGCTGACCTTCCAGGGGGCCCGGGAGCGCTACCGGCCCTTGCACGATAAGGCGCGGCGGCAGCTCGAGAAGGAGCTGGCGCTGATCGAGAAGCTGGATCTGGCGGGTTACTTCCTGATCGTCTGGGACATCGTCCGCTTCTGCCGCCGGCGGGGCATCCTGGTCCAGGGCCGGGGCTCGGCGGCCAACAGCGCCGTCTGCTACTCGCTGGGCATCACGGCGGTGGATCCGGTGGGCATGGACCTGCTGTTCGAGCGCTTCCTCTCCGAGGAGCGGGGCGAGTGGCCGGACATCGATCTGGACCTGCCCAGCGGCGAGGAGCGCGAGGAGGTGATCCAGTACGTCTACCGCCGCTACGGCCCCCGGGGGGCGGCGATGACGGCCAACGTGATCACCTACCGGGAGCGGTCGGCGGTGCGCGACATCGGCAAGGCGCTCGGCTTCCCGGAGCCGGAGATCGCCCGGCTTTCGAAGATGGTGACGGCCTACGCCTGGGAAGACCCCGAGGACACGCCGGAGCGCCGCTTCCGCCTGGCCGGCTTCGATCCGGCGAACCCGCTGGTGGCGCGGTTCCTCTCGCTCTACGAGCAGATCCGCGACCTGCCGCGGCACCTGGGCCAGCACTCCGGCGGCATGGTCGTCTGCCAGGGGCGGCTGGACGCGATCGTGCCGCTGGAGCCGGCGACGATGCCCGGCCGGGTGGTGATCCAGTGGGACAAGGACGACTGCGCGGCGATGGGCATCATCAAGGTGGACCTGCTCGGCCTCGGCATGATGGCCGTGCTGCGGGACACGATCGAACTGGTGCGGCGGCGCCACGGCGATGAGGTCGATCTGGCCCATCTGCCGCCGGACGATCCGGCCGTCTACGCGGCGCTGCAGCGGGCCGACACGATCGGCGTCTTCCAGGTGGAGAGCCGGGCGCAGATGTCCTGCCTGCCGCGGCTGAAGCCCCGGCGCTTCTACGATCTCGTCGTCGAGGTGGCGATCATCCGCCCAGGCCCCATCGTGGGCAAGATGGTGCACCCCTATCTGCGCCGCCGGGCCGGGCTGGAGCCGGTGCGCTATCCGCATCCCTCCCTGAAGCCGGTGCTGGAGCGCACGCTGGGGGTGCCGCTGTTCCAGGAGCAGCTTCTGCGGATGGCGATGACGGTGGCGGGCTTCTCCGGCGGCGAAGCCGAGGAGCTGCGCCGGGCCTTCGGCTTCAAGCGGTCCGAGAAGCGGATGAAGGAGGTGGAGGAGAAGCTCCGCGCCGGGATGGAGCGCATGGGCATCCCGGGGGAGGCGCAGGAGGAGGTCGTCCGCTCGATCACGTCGTTCGCCCTGTACGGCTTTCCGGAGTCCCACGCCGCCAGCTTCGCGCTGCTCTCCTACGCCAGCGCGTGGCTAAAGTGCCACTACCCGGCCGCCTTCGCCGCCGCGTTGCTGAACAACCAGCCGATGGGCTTCTACCACCCGTCCACGCTGATCAAGGACGCCCAGCGCCACGGCGTGCGCTTCCGCCCGGTGGACGTGCTCCGCTCGGACACGGTGTGCACTCTGGAGCCGGAAGAGGACGGAGAGAGGGGAGCCGCAGAAGGGCGGTTCGCGGTGCGGCTGGGCTTGAACTACGTGAAGGGGCTGCGGGCTTCCACGGCCGAGGCGATCGTCGCCGAGCGCCGCCGCGGGCCGTTCCGCTCCATCGATGACCTGGTAAGGCGCGTGCCGGGCCTGCGCAAGGACGAACTGGCCGCCCTGGCCGCCGCCGGGGCGCTGAACCCGCTTCAGCCGGAAGAGAAGGCGCACCGGCGGGCAGCGCTGTGGGACGGGGCGCTGGCCAGCCGTCCGCCTGGACCTCTATTTATGGGAGAGGAAACCGCCGGGCCGGCCCCGCTGGCGCCCATGAAGCCCATCGAGCGTCTGGCGGCGGACTTCGAGAACACCGGCGTCTCGATCGGCCCGCACCCCATGCGCCTGTTCCGGGAAGAGATGAAGCGGCGGGGCGTGAGGACGGCGGCGGAGCTGGCGCGGCTCCGGGACGGAATGACGGTGCGGGTGGCCGGAGCGGTGATCACCCGCCAGCGGCCGGGCACCGCCAAGGGGTTCGTGTTCCTGAGCCTGGAGGACGAGACGGGCATCGCCAACGTCATCGTCGAGCCGGAGCTGTTCGCGCGGCGCCGGGCGGTGATCGTCGAGAGCCCGTTCCTGCTGATCGACGGCGTGCTGCAGAACCAGGAGGGGGTGATTCACGTCCGCGCCGGTCGCATCCATCCGCTGGCGTTGCCGGCCCGGGCGGCCGAATCCCACGATTTTCATTGAGCTCCAGGCCGCCCTCCTCCGGGCGGCCGTCTAGACCGCCACGGCCCGGAGCCATTTCGGTGAGTCGAAAGGGGGCGCCCGGCAGAGGCGCCCCGGAGGAACCCGCTTTTCGGCTCCCGCTTAGAACCGGAAGATCCAGCCGACGCTGGCTTCGCCCTGATTCATGAAATGGTCGTTGCTGATGCCCCAGCAGAAGCCCCACCAGTCGCACCAGACGCCGCCGGGCGTGGAGTACAGGTAGGTGGGAGTCCAGCGCATCTGGAGCCGGACGCCCATGTTCTGGCTGAGGAACATCTTCAGGCCGCCGCCCAAGTGGAACGAGCCTTTGGTCTGGGAACCGTCGCCGGCCGCCGCGCGCGTAGCGCCGCCGCCGACGAGCAGGAACGGGCGGAACCTCGATTCGATATCGCCGAAATTATAGACGATGCTGCCGAAATACTGGTCGATGTCGGCGTCGGCCGTTCCGACCAACCCGCCGGCGCTCGCCTTTGCCTCGGCTCTGCTCGCCTGGCGGTTCCACATGAACTCCAGCGCGAAGTGCTCGGTGAAATTGTAGGCCACGTTGACGCCGTAGGCGGCGCTGGACTTGAACTTGATCTCCTTCACGTTCGAGCCCGGGATGCCCGGCCGGTCACTGTCCAGGAAGACCGGAACCGTCCCGCCGAACTTGTATCCGAAGGTCGGAGTGATTTCGAATCTCTGAGCCGCCAGCCCGGCCGCCATCACGACCAGCAGCGACGACACTCGCAGAATACGTAGTATCATTCAGCACCTTTTTAGAGATTTGGATTTTGGGCCTTCCTGGCAGATGCCGAGGGTCTGAAAAAAGATGCGCGAAAACGCCCGGACAGGGTGGAAGGAATCAAGACATTGTCGATCGATTATTGGGGACGCGGCGGAAAAAACCCGAAACTCGCAGGTGCGCTCTTGCAGAGGGGCGCGCCGGGCTCCGGCGAGAGCCTGAGAGGCGTGGGCGGCGGCCACTGAAGCGTGGGTGAGCGGCGATCGAGAGGCGACGGCTCGGGATCCTGGAACGATGCGCGCGCCGCCGAGTGACCGGCGGTGAGCTTCCTGATGCGGACGGTGGCTCTTTTGCTTGCAACGCGGGGCGGGAGGTGGCACTATAATGATATAAGAAGATCTGAAACTATTATATCGTCCAGCGCCGCGCCGTCGTGCGGCCCGTCCCGGAAACGGAGAAAGAACAGAGCCATGGCCATCATTACGATCTCGCGGGGCTCGTTCAGCGGCGGGAAGCTGCTGGCCGAGCGTCTGGCGGCGGAGCTGGGCTTCCGGTGCGTGGACCGCGACGTGATCGTCGAGCGCGCGGCCGCCTATGGCGTCTCCCACCGGGAGCTGCGCGACGCCCTGGAGAAGCCCCCGGGGTTCCTCGACCGTTTCCAGCACAAGAAGTACCTCTACCTGACCCTGATTCAGGCCGCTCTCACCGAAGAGGTGAAGGCCGGCAAGGTGGTCTACCATGGCCACGCCGGGCACCTGCTGCTCAAGGGCGGCAGCCCGGTCTTCCGAGTGCGCATCATCGCACCGCTCGAATTCCGAATCGCCATGGCCCGGGACCGGCTGCACCTGAGCCGGGACGAGGCGATCCGTCACATCGAGAAGATGGACCAGGACCGCAAGCGCTGGGCGCAGTATCTCTATGGCGTGGACTGGACCGATCCACGTCTCTACGACCTCGTCATCAACCTGGAAAACCTGACCATCGACGACGCCACGGATGCCGTGGCGCACCTCATCCGCCGCCTGAAGTGTTTCCAGTTCGACCCGGCGTGCCGATCGGCGATGGAGGACCTGGCCTTGGCGAGCAAGGTGAAAGCCGCCCTGGCGCTGGAAAAGGCCACCGGCCATCTGGAGTTCGAGGTGAGGGCCGCGGCGGGCCGTGTTTCGATCCGCGGCCGGGTGCCCTCGCCCGAGTTCATCGAGACGGTGCGCGACGTCGCCGAGAAAGTGGCCGGGGTGAAAGAAGTGGACCTTTCCGGCGTGGTCACGCCGACCCACGCATAAGGAGACCCAGCGGCATGTGGACGGAACGCAGCAGAGGACACTCACCGAGATGTCGATCCTATTACCTGTTGCAGGCTTGAGCATCAATCTTTTTTTGCTCGTGGGCGCCGGCGCCATGATCGGATTCCTTTCCGGGTTGCTCGGCGTAGGCGGAGGGTTCCTGCTCACGCCGATATTGATCATGATCGGCATCCCGCCCACTGTTGCCGCGGCTTCCGACTCCTGCCAGATCGTCGGCGCCTCCTCTTCGGGGGCGGCGGCGCATTTTCGTTTGGGCAACGTGGACTACCGCATGGGCGGCATCCTGTTGCTCGGAGGGCTCACCGGAGCCGCCATCGGCGTGCGAATCATCCGCGTGTTGCGCATGATGGGCAATGCCGACCTGCTGATCTCGCTCACCTACATCTTTGTGCTCGGCACGGTGGGCACATTGATGTTCCTCTCGAGTATCCGTAATCTGCGGCGCGGCACGATGCCAGTGGGCGGCCGGAGCCATCGTCCCGCGGGCAGGACGATTCTGGACCGGCTGCCGTTCCAGGTGTCTTTCCCCCACTCCGGCGTCCGCCACTCAATCCTGGTTCCGTTCTTCGCCTGCGTGCTGGTCGGCACGCTGGCCGCCATCATGGGCGTCGGCGGGGGCTTCATGATGGTGCCGATGATGGTCTACCTCCTGCGCATGCCCCCTCACGTGGCTGTGGGTACAGACCTGTTCCAGATCATCTTCACCAGCGCCGGGATCACCTTCCTGCAAGCAACGACCAACTACACGGTGGACATCGTGCTGGCCCTGCTGCTGGCCGCCGGCTCGACGATCGGGGCCCAGGTGGGGGCTCGCGTGAGCCGCTTGCTGCGCGGCGAACACCTGATGATCATCCTGGCGGTGATGGCCCTGCTGGTGACGGTGAAGATGATCATCGGCGTGGTGAGCGCTCCGGAGAGCCTGCTGAAGCCCGCCGCGGAAGTGACGGCGGAAGTGGAAACCGACACCGAAGCCGACGAAGAGGCGGCGCGATGGAGGAAGCCTGTCTGGAAAATCGGCAACCCGACCGACCGGACAGCCCGTGAGTCTGTGTCCCGCAGCTTCTTCCTCGTCCACTTGTACCGCTGGCTGACCGGCGCCGGGATGCCGGAGCCCGCCTTTGCCGGAGGCGTCTCATGAAACGAACCCCCGCAGTTCTCCTCACCTCTGTCCTGGCCCTGGGACTCGCCGCCCAATCCCGATCCACCATGGACCACGTCGAGGAGTCTTTCGAGCCCCAGCTCTCGGTCCGCCCGGAGACGATCTACATGCGGGCTTTCTATTCCGGGGCCGTGCTCCACATCGAGGGCCGTGTGCGGGAGGGCTCGGAAGCCATCGTCATCATCCGCGGGCCCCACGACAAGGAGCTGTTCAACAAGAAGGTTCGTTATGGGCCGATCTGGATCAGCTCGGGCAAGGTGGAGATCTCGCGGGCGCCGTCACTGTTCTTCGCCTTCCCGAGCCGGCGCGTGGACTCGTTCCTGCCGCGGGAGGTCATCGACGACTACGAGCTGGACGAAACGGCGGTACGGGACCGGATGAGGGTGCACGCTTTCGGCGAGGAGGTCGACCAGGCGCTGATGCGCCGGCATTTCTTCAACCTCAAACGCCAGGAGGGCCTGTATGAGACCTTCGACGGGGTGCTGGAACTGAAGCCGGCGGGCGATGGCGCCTCTACCTTCGCCTTCGACTTCCACTGGCCGAAGACCGCTCCGCCACAGACCTACGAGATCGAACTCTACGAATGCCGCGAGGGACAGGTGGTGGGAGAGGCGGGCCGGAGTCTGAAGCTGGTGCTCACGGGCTTTCCCGGCTTCGTGCACAATCTGGCGATGCAAAAAGCCCGCTGGTACGGGCTGTTCGCCGTGCTGTTCGCGATCTCGTTCGGCTTGGGGATCGACTTCCTGGCCCGGAAGATCTTCGGCCGCTCCGCACGCGCGCACTAGAGCCGCTCACTCGATCACGGCCACCTCGTGGTCGAGGATCCGGGCGACGTCGAACACGGCCCAGCGCCCGCTCCGGGCAAGGGGCCGGTCTTCCTCCGATACCAGAAAGCGGACCCCGGCGACGCTCATTTCCGGGGGGAGCCGTACGCTCACCGTAAACGGGCCCACCGGTATGAGCTCATGTACCGGGGAACGCCACGTTCCGGCGCTGGTCAGGTTCACCAGGTGCAGGATCAGCCGGTCCTGCTGCCGGTAGAGGTGGCAGTCGATCAGGCCGCGGCCCCGGACGCGCAGCGGAATACCGTCACGGCAGGCCCACCGGACCAGGTTGGCGAGCAAGCGGCCGTGGTCGGGCAGGTTGTCGCGGGCGAACCGGCGGTCGATGTCGGCGGCCAGCCACGCCAGACGGGCGCCGCCGTCTTCCCGCAGCACCAGCGCGGCGATATCGGTCTCGGGTTGCCGCATCCACGAGGTCTCGGGCGGGTAGGCGGGAAAATGCGGCACCAGCGTGAGCGGGACGGTGGCCCCTTTGCCCGCCTCGACCTCCACGAGCAAGCCGCCGAAAGGGAGAATATCGGTCTCCTCGAAGCCGTCGAGAACTTCATGCCGGGGTTTCGAGACCACCGGCTCGTTGCCCGATCGGGGTCCGTAGACATCCCTCCCGACCGGAGGCGTGAGGCGGAGATACGTGTGGTCCCGGCCGCTCCAGCCTTCGACTTCGCCAAGGGAGCCGTGGCGTTTGCCGGTGGCCCGGATCCCGAAAAGCCCCGCCAGTGCCGGGGCGGGTCTCGGATCGCCCCACTCGTCGTAGAACCCGGTTTCGCCGGTGGCGATGAGGCTGCCGCCGGAAGCGGCGTAGCGGCGCACGGCTTCGATTTGCGCGTCGGTCATCGCCCCCAAACTCGGCAGGATCAGCGCAGCCAGCCCGGGACCGTCCCGCGCGATGTGGTCGGCGTGCACCGGCAGGTAGGGGATGCGCGCCCGCACCAGCGCCTGGATCCAGCCGTAGTAGGGATGGGCCACCAGCTCCCGAGCGTTGTCGCGGCCGAAAAAGTCGGCGTTCTGCTGGGAGTAGACCACGCCGACTGCGGCGATGGGACGGCGGTGGAGCAGGTACTCTTCGTTCTTCTGATGCCAGCGATAGACGGGCACAGCGATCTTGAACTGGCGGCGGTCCCACTGATAGGCGCCCACGTGGTGCCACCAGGGCTGGATGCCGCCGGCGAAACCGGAATACATCCACAGGCGGCTTTCCGGCGGCGAGGCGGCCGATTTGCGGAACACCGGGCTGCGCTGATATGTGGCCATGCTCTCCGGGATGATCTTGTCCCAGCCGAGCAGGCCGTGGAGACGCTTGCCCATCTCGGCGTTCTCCTGGAAGCCGATCTCCACGCTGCGGCTCTGATCGTCGAGCATCACCATTTCGGAGCGTTCGCAGATGGCCTTGACGTCGCGGAAGCGGGCGCCCTGGCTGATGAAGTCGCCGCCGATCATGCCCACCCAGATGCAGTCCTCGCCGCCGGCCTCTTTCGTCACCCGGTTGTTCAGGTCCCAGATCTCGAGGCGGCGCTGGTAACTCCAGCGAATCCACTCGCGGTAGTCGGGGTCGTCCCAGTCTTTCTTCCTGGGGAGTTCGCGGCCGGTGGCGCGGCGGAAACGCTCGCGAGAGTGCTTGCAGTAGCAGATCCGGTTGCGGCCGAGGCCGCTCCAGGAGTTGTCGGTGAAGCCTTCGGGTTTCTCCCAGGCGATGATCTCGCGGAGCACTTCAGGAAGATACTCTTCGTAGTACGGCCCGTCGATGCAGGTGATGTAGCGGTCGCCGGCCCGGTACGGTTCACCCTCGGCATTGACGGCGAACCAGTCCGGGTGGGCGCGATAGAAGTCTTCGGCAGTGCGGTTGGAATCCATCCGCGCGAAGACCACCAACCCGTCCTCGTGGGCGGCGCGGGTGATTTCGCCGTAGAGGTCGCGATCGCCGAGGAATCTGGCGCGGTAGTGCAGCTTGAAGCGGCTGGGGTAGTAGGCAACGATACCGCCGGCGTTGACGACGATGCCTCGAGTGCCGGTGCGGCGCCAGTGCTGCCGCCACCAGTCGAGGTCGTAGCGGGTGGGATCGAGTTCGTTGATGTTCGTCTGGCCCCAGCGCACCACCCGGCGGTACCAGGGAAGATCCGCCGCGCGGGCCGGGAGTACGAGGAAGGAAACGGCCGGTGCAGCGGCGCGGAGCAGGTCACGGCGGGAGAGGGAGCCCGGTTCTGCCGCGGTCTTCATGGCAGCACAGCATATCCCAAAGCGGAACTCGATGGGAAACGCCGTCCCCCGGGCCGGCGCGGCAGCGTCGCTAGTAGATTTCAGGGACGAAGCGGCGGCCGAGCAGCGGGGTGACGTCGTCGTAAGCCTTGCTCTCGTCGCGCTCCGGCAGGACCACTTTTTCCCGAGGAAGCTCCTCGTAGGGGATCAGACTGAGCAGGTGGGCGATGCAGTTCAACCGCGCCCGGCGCTTGTCGTCGGCGCGGACGACATACCAGGGGGCGTGTTCGGTGTCGGAGGCGGCGAACATCATGTCGCGGGCGCGGGAGTAGTCGTACCAGCGGCGGCGGGACTCCAGATCCATCGGACTGAGCTTCCACTGCCGGAGCGGGTCGTCGATGCGTTTCTGGAACCGCCGCTCCTGCTCCTCGTTCGAGACGCAGATCCAGTACTTGACAAGGATGATGCCGTCCTCGACGAGGAAGCGTTCGAAGTCGGCGATGTTGTCCAGAAAACGGTCGTATTCTTCCTCGGTGCAGAAGTTCATTACCCGCTCGACGCCGGCGCGGTTGTACCACGAGCGGTCAAACAGCACCACCTCGCCGGCGGCCGGCAAATGTTGCAGGTAGCGCTGAAGGTAAAGCTGGGTGCGTTCGCGGTCGCTGGGCACCGGCAGGGCGATGACGCGGAAGACGCGCGGGCTGACCCGCTCGGTGATGCGGCGTATGATGCCCCCCTTCCCCGCAGCATCCCGGCCCTCGAAGATGACGACGATCCGCAGGCCCTTGTACTTGACCCACTCCTGGAGCTTGACCAGCTCGATCTGCAACTTGCGCAGCTCGGCTTCGTACTTCTTCCGGGACATTTTGGGCTTGGGCTTCCCGTCGGAGACCACCGACATTGGAGGGATGGCCACTTTCACCCGCTTGCGATCCTTGCGCGCCATATCGACTAGGCTCATCATGCCATAAGCCGCCCGCGGGGTCCAGGGCTTTTCGGAGTTATTTGTCTTGTATATGTACTAGAATGGACAGGGGAGGTGAACATGGCGCAAACAGCTCTGCTGGAGAGGAAGCCCGGACCGCTTCTCTGGTGCGCCCGGGCGTTGGCGTTGCTGTGGGTGGGCTTCTGGCTGTATTTCGCCATCGGCTCGGGGATCGGCGAGGGCGCCGGCGCCGGCGGGCTGGTCGTCCATATACTGTTCATGCCGCCGGCGCTGCTCTTTCTGGCGGCGTTTCTGCTGGCCTGGTACCGCCCGCGGGCCGGGGCCATCGCGCTGGGGTTGATCGGCGTGGCGCTGGCGGTGATCTACCTGCTGGTTGCGAACCGCGCACAGCCTTACGTACTGGCGCTACTTGTGGGGCCGCCGGTGGGTGCGGCGGTGCTGTTCTGGTTCGGCGAGCATCGCGAGTAGCCGGCCCCCGCCGAACGTTCGCGCCCCCGCTCGGGGTTTCTCCAACCCTTCGGCCCTCCTATCCGCCCCATAAGTTATTTCTATTGGACGGCTTCGCCGGGAGGCGCTAGGCTAGTGGTTTACTGGGGCGGCGCTGACCGACTCGTCCCTTCCCGCAGCCGGAGCCGCGGGAAGGGACGGGGAGGTCGGGCGAACTGTCCCCTGTATCAGCGAGGAAACAACCAGCCGTCCATGGAGGATGAATGAGTCCAAAAGAAGTCTTGGAATTTGCTAAGGAAAACGGGGCCAAACAGTTTGATCTCCGCTTTACAGACCTTCCCGGCTTGTCGCAACACGTCACTTATCCGATCTCGGAACTGTCGGAGGAAGCCTTTGAAGAGGGCTTCGGCTTCGACGGCTCGAGCATCCGTGGATGGGCGGCCATCAACGAGAGCGACATGCTGCTGAAGCCCGACCCGGGCACCTCGTATATGGATCCGTTCGCCGCGGTTCCGACGCTGGTGATGCTGTGCGACATCGTCGATCCGATCACCCGGCAGCACTATGAGCGCGACCCGCGATGGATCTCCCGCAAGGCGGAGCAGTACCTGCAGTCTACCGGTATCGGCGACGCGGCCTATTTCGGGCCGGAGGCTGAGTTCTTCATCTTCGACAGCGTCCGGTTCGATCAGAACCAGCACAGCGGCTATTACTTCATCGACGCCGAGGAAGGGCGCTGGAACTCCGGCCGCGAAGGCCAGAACCTGGGCTACCGGCCGCGGTACAAGGAGGGCTATTTCCCCACGCCCCCGACCGACCACCACCAGGACCTGCGGAGCGAGATGGTGCAGACGATGATCCAGTGCGGTCTGGAGGTCGAGTGCCACCACCACGAAGTGGCCACCGGCGGCCAGGGCGAGATCGACCAGCGGTACGCGACGCTGGTGAAGTGCGCCGACAACTTGATGCTTTACAAGTACGTCGTGCGCAACGTGGCCTACCGCCACGGCAAGACGGTCACCTTCATGCCGAAGCCGATCTTCACCGACAACGGCAGCGGCATGCACGTCCACCAGTCGATCTGGAAAGGCAGCCAGCCGCTGTTTGCCGGCGACGGCTACGCGGGCCTGAGCGACACGGCGATGCACTACATCGGCGGCCTGCTCAAGCACGCCCGGGCGCTTTCCGCGCTCATCGCACCGACGACGAACAGCTACAAGCGCCTGGTGCCGGGTTTCGAAGCCCCGGTGAACCTCGCCTACAGCCGGCGGAACCGCTCGGCGGCGGTGCGCATCCCGATGTATTCGGCCAGCCCGAAGGCCAAGCGGATCGAGTTCCGGCCGCCGGATCCCTCGTGCAACCCGTATCTGGCCTTCTCGGCGATGCTGATGGCGGGCCTGGACGGCATCCTGAACAAGATCGATCCCGGCGAGCCGCTCGACAAGGACATCTACGACCTCAGCCCCGAGGAGCTGCGCGGGGTTCCGTCGATGCCGGCCTCCCTCGATGAGGCGCTGGACTGCCTCGAAGAGGACCACGAGTTCCTCACCAAGGGCGATGTCTTCACCGAGGAACTGATCGAGACCTACATCAGCTACAAGCGCACCAACGAGGCCGAGGCGGTCCGGCTTCGGCCGCACCCGTACGAGTTCGCGCTCTACTACGACATCTGAGCGCCGAAATCCTCCCAAGCCTCCTTCCCCGTGGAGGGCGGTCGCTGGACCGCCCTCCACGGATTCTGCCATGTAAGTCTCCTTCAACAGCAGCGGTTGCCGGCCGTCCGGTTCCAACAGCGGCGCGGGCGGCGGCGCCGGTGGCGCTTTGCCGATGTTGCATCGGCGTGGCCGAGCCGGTAACTTGGGATTAGGATCGCCTGTGGTGGGGTGCGAGAGTGGTTGAATCGGGCGGTCTCGAAAACCGTTGTACCCTTGCGGGTACCGTGGGTTCGAATCCCACCCCCACCGCCACGCCTTCTGTTCGAGTTTCCTTTCCGCGCACGGGTTCGGCGGGCGATCGTTGCCCAACGTAGGCGCAATCTCTAGGAAAGCTGCAACTCCAGGCTCGCCGCCGGGGTGATGCGGACCGTGGATCCCAGCGTCACCGCCGTGCCCTCGCCGTCGGCGGCGGCTTCGGCGGGGATCGAGGCCTGCCCCGCGCGCGCCTGGGCCGAGCTGTAGCGGCCTGGCGCCAAGCGGATGCGCCGGCAGGCCAGCGCGCCGCGCCGGGTTTCGATCTTCAGCCTCGCCCGGGAGCCGTCCCGCGCCACCTCGAAACGGCCCCAACCCGACGGCACGCTCCAGAAGCCGGCGAACGGGTTGGCCTGCAACCGCGGCGACAGGGCCAGCGCCTGCTCCGGGGCGGAGTAGTCAAACCCGCAGGCGCCCAGCACGCCGGACCAGGCCGCCAACGCCCGGGCGTAGTGGTGGCCGCACTCGGGCTCGTTCCAAGGGTTGCGCCGGACGCCGTCGTGGCGCAGCCGGGCCGCCTCGAAGAGCCTCTCACCCTCGGCCGCCATGCCCTCGAAGAACATGTGCGCCGCCACCTGGTACTCGATCCCTGTCCAGACCTCGGCGAAGTAGGGGAACGGGTTCACCGGGCGCTTGCGGCCGGCATAGTCGCAGATCACCAGGCCGGCGTCGTCGTTCAGCGCGTAGGTGCGCTGGACGGACTCGTGTTCGGAGAGATCCGCCTTGAAGTTGTATTTGAAGATGGATTCCAGCGCCTTGCGGGCGTGGTCCGGATCCACCAGGTCTCCCAGGCCGGCCACCCGGGCGAAGTACTGCCCGAGCACCTGATCGGCCAGGCAGCCCTCGCCCATCTGGAAGTCCGGGTGTTCGGGGTCCGCCGTCCCCATGCCCACCATCAGTCCCTCGGCGATCTTCTCCCGCGGGCGGCCCTGGACTTTCTGTATATAGAACTCCCCGTTGAAGAGGTTCTCGTCGATCCAGTGGCGCCCGTTCTCGAACAGCCGTCGGTACTCGTCCGCCGAGGCCTGGTCGCCCACCGCCCGGGCCATCTCCTCGGCCGCCCGCAGCCCGCCCAGGTACCAGATGCCGGAGAGCGGGTTGGGGCCGAAGAACTCGATGTCGTAGGTGTTGTGCTGGCAGCCCTCCATGACGCCGTCGCGGTCGGCGTCCCAGCCGTTCTCGATCCAGGCGAACTCGATGGCGCGCTTGGCCTGCGGCCAGAGTTTGCGCAGCCAGCCGGTGTCGCCGGAGAGCTTCCAGTCCAGATAGAGCTTCATCAGCGTGCCCATCTGGCCGTCGGCGGCCGCCCGGCCCCAACGCTTGCGGCCCAGCGGCAGGTAGTAGCGGAACTCTTGCAGGCCCCGCTCGTCCACCAGCCAGCCGAACTGGCGCTCCCGGAGCGAGCGCGACAGCTTGGGAAACAGGAAGGCCAGCATCGACTCGTAGTTCCAGACGTGGGTGCAACTGCCGAAGCAGCAGCCGGACTGGTCGTTGCAGCCCTCGAAGGCGTGGAACTCGCCGTCGGCGGTGCGGAAGCAGGTGTTCGTGCGCAGCGTGGAGAGGTTGCTCAGGGCGGCGTCGATCACCGCGGGGGGAAGCGAGGTGGACTTCATCGTCTCGACGAAGTCGCGCGTGCCCTTCTCGAGCTCCTCGAGCCGGCCGGCGGCGGACTCGGCGGCCGCCCAGGCGTCGGCGAACTGCCGGCAGTAGTGGTTGCCGATGAGCATCTCCTCCCAAGGCGGCTGCTCCTCGCCGGACCAGGGGTTGCGCCAGCCGCAGCGCTGCGGCGTGCGGTTGGGGAAGTGCCAGGCTAGCAGGAAAACGAAGTGCGCGTCTTCGCCGGGCTCCAGGGTGCGGCTGAGACAGAGGGAGCCGACGGGCTGAGGGATGGGGTGCCGGGCCGGGTCGAGGCGGCCGTCCTCGCTGAAGTCGTCCCAGAAAGCCAGCGGGCCGACGCGCCAGCGGGAGCCGCCGCGCCAGCCGGTCAGGTGGGTCGATTCGCCCCTCCAGCCCACGGCGCAGAGGGCGAACGTGCCCTTGAGCGGGTCCTTGGCGTCCGTGAACGGGTTGTCCATGAAGAGGCCCTCGAGCGGGCCTGCTTCGCGGTAGGTGTTGCGGCGTCCAGGGGCTCCGCGGCGGCTGGCTTGGCCTACGGGGTTGTCGATGCTGTAGGCGAGGGAGACGTCCACGGCTTCCCGGCCCGGGTTGTGGACCCGGTAGTCGAGCACCGCCACCGGGTGGCCCGAGGCGTCTTCGTCCAGCGGGATGAAGGGGCTCCAGGCCTCGAGCTCGACGGAAACGGGCAGCTTGGGATCGGCGAACGCTACGCGGGCGAAGGGGAACTCGCCGGTAAAGACGGCCTCCTCGAGGCGGGGCAGTCCGGGGACGTTGTAGGCGCCGAGCCCGTCGCGGCCTTCGTACGGGGGCAGGATGCGGGCCTCGAGCACGCGCGCCACGGGCTTGCCGCCGGCCTGCCGCGCCCAGATGGCGGGGAAGGCGTAGTTGGGGGAATAGCCCTTGTCGGGACGGTTGAAGATCTCCCAGTCGCGGAGCTGGCCGCGGCCGCCTAGGGAGATCGACCCGGTCCCGATGCCGCCCAGGGGGAAGGCGATGGTGCGGAGGGCCTCGCCGCGAAAGACGCGGGGGAACTCGACCCGGCGTTCGGCAGATCTCCCGCCGGCTTCCGATTCGCCGGCCCGGCTTTCCGCCCCCCGGCCGGCAGCGAGCGGCGCCGCAGCCCCCGGACCCGCCGCGGCCGCCACGGCCATCTGTTTCAGGAAGTCCCGCCGGTCCGAGCCGCCGCCGGTATCGGGCTGGCCCCCGGCCGGCCGATCGTTGCGCGCCGCTTTCTCGTCCATCATGTGCCCTATGCTATCGCCGAAAGGCGGGGATGGGAAGGGGGAGGAGGCCTTGGGAGCGACGCAAGTCGCTGGTTCCATGAGATCCGGCGAGAGCCTCCTTGCCGGGACGGGTTGCTCTCTGCTCGTCAGACGACGGAGCCTCCGGAAAACGCGGGGGCGGATCAGTTGCTAGCATGGCAGTGAAATGAAGCAAGCGGCGCTGCGGACTCTCAGACGGGAGAGGACGCGTGTGGACCGTGTTTAACTTCTTACCGCTTGCCGGGTTGGCGGCGGCATTCGTCGCGGTCTTCGCGGTCGTGACAGGAAGAAGGCCGGGCAACGGCGTGTACAAGTGCGCCGTCGGCCTTGCGCTCGCGGGGGCGTTCGTTGTTATCTGGCTGAACCTCGCCGTCGGCATCATCGGCGAGCCGGACAACCTCGCCAACTTGATGTACGTCGGAGTACCAGCCGTCGGGGGCATCGGCGGCGTGGTAGCGCGCTTCGAGCCACGCGGGATAGCGCGGACGCTGGCGGCGACAGCGGGAGCCCAGGCGGCGGTTGGGGCCATTGCCCTGGCCGCGAGCTTCCAGCCCCGAATGGGCTTGGCGGTGCTGAACGGCGCCTTCGTCGCGCTGTCTGCCGGATCGGCCTGGGTGTTCGAGAGAGCGGCGGGGGCGAGCGCGCGGGGGAGTGAAGGCGGTCCTTTCCGGGCCAGTATACACGATCACCGACGTCAGGACAGCTTGGGGAAGTGGACCTAGTAGTGGGACAGTATCAAGGGCTAAGCGTAGTCGGTGGCGGTAATAGAGGATGCGGCGCGCCGTAAGAGATCGACAAGTGTGAAGCCGAGATCGAATTAACTGTTTGCAATATGGTGATCTCCACTTCATTTCCGTTTCGGACAAAATATCATGTCAAGTTAAATCAAGGAGTGGAAAGATGCTTGATCCCATGACCTTAATACAGAGTATCGGTCCCATTGTCGGTAAAGCTACTGATATCGCCAAGACCTTGAAGAACCGGGAGCTGCTTGCCGTTGTCACTGAGCTCCAACAGAAACTATTGGAGTTACAACAGACCCTTCATGAAGTTCTCCAGGAGCGTGACCGCTTAAGAACGCAGGTTGCGGAATGGCAGCGCTTGGACCAGATTGCCGAGGATTTGGAATTCCAGCCAGAGAACGGGTTTTATGTCCGGAAGTCGGAGTCCGACCAGGGGAGTGTCATTCCTTACTGTCCTTTGTGTTGGGATGACAAGCGAAAGCTTATTCATCTGATTGTAGGTCTCACACCGGGAACCTACTGTTGCCCAGCTGATGGTTCTTCATACTGGACAGAACAGTTGCGGCGGTCTATGGAGTAGCGGGCCGTCCTCGTTCCCCGCCGCGGCCCAATTGGGGGCACAAGCTGGCCCCAGGTATTGGAGGTAGTTATCACGTTCGCCGAGGACAGCCGGGTGGTCCCAAATGGGTCCGGCGTGCTCGCAAACTATCTCGGTTCAGCACAATGGGAGCAGCTTCCGCTCAGCTAGAGACAAAAAGCCGCAGGCGGCGATGCGTTCCGGAACGGGACGGGGCAGACATCGGGTACGCCGGGCCGAACTCGATGTTCAGATCAAGGGTGCCCCTTTTCCTACGTTCTCAAGACCCCCTCAGCCCACACCCTCGTGCGTCGAACGCATTCGAGTGCCCATCTTCGATCGAAAGGTTCTTCCGGCTCCTCCGGCAGCTCTTCGTATCGGAACGCGGCAGCGAAGGGGGTGAGGAAGCGGACATCTTCTAGGTCGTGAGGAAAGGCGATACCGGCAGTACGGACGGCGTCGATCAACTCTACGATGTCATGCGTGTGCCGCCACGTCTGGCCTCGGGCAGCAAGCACAGCCTTGAGGATCTTTTCCACAGCCTGCTGAGCATGGAAGCCGATAACTTCGTCTGACGCTTGCGGGTCCGGCACGAGTTTCGTGACGGTGTATTCGTCCTGCGCCGCTTTGCGGAGCAGCAGCTCGGTGTGCTCACGCTGCGGCATCGAAGACCCTTCCCTGTCTGGCGGCTTCGTAGAGGACGGTACCGGGGGTGTTCGACCACTTTTCGAAGGTCTCGTGGCTGACGACGAGGATGTCCACCGGGATCCCTAGCGGACGGAGCACGTCGCGCAACCGTACCATTTCCTTCCGGCGTGCCTTCACCTCCGGCTCGATCACCAGGAAGTCGAGATCGCTCTGCTCTCCGCCCTCTCCGCGCCCGTGCGAGCCGAACAGAATGATCGTCGCGCCCGGGGCCGCCTGCTGGAGCAGGGCCACGGCCTTTGTAATCGTTGCTTCGTCGATCATCAGCTTTGTTCCAATGGCACCGCTGCCGGGGTGTGCCGGCCACCTAGATCCCCACCCGGGTAGCCCGTCCCGCCGCTTTGCAAAGCCGGCCCGGCGCGCACCTCGGTTGCCCTTCCGGCGCCGCGGCGACATTCACGACGCTCCACGACAATTGTATGAAAACCGCGAACCCGGGCAAAACAGCGACATGCTCACCCCTCCTTCTTCCTCAGCAGCCTCCCGCCCTGGTTCACGGGCTTGTCACGGTAGATCTGCGGCGGGCGGTTGGGGCCTTGGGGTTCGGGGGGCGTCCAGCCGGTCTCTTGTTTCAATCGCTCGAGGCGCTGTTTCATGTCGGCCAGGACGGTGGCGTATTCCGGATCGTCGATGACGTTGCGCATCTCGTGGGGGTCCTTTTCGAGATCGTAGAGCTCGTTGGTGTCGGTCGGGTCCAGGTATTCGATGTATTTGTAGCGCTCGGTCCTCACCGCGACGATGGCCGGGTGCTCCCAGATGCGCTCGGCGTACTCGTAGAACATCTCGGTCCGCCAGTCTTCCACCGTCTGGCCCTCGGCCAGAGGCAGGAAGCTGCGTCCGGCGACGCGCTCGGGGATCGGGACGCCGCAGGCGTCGAGGATCGTCGGGCAGACGTCGATGTTCAGCACCATCTCGTCGCGCTGCTGGCCCGCCGGGATTCGCGCCGGCCACCGGACCAGCATGGGGATGCGCAGCGCCTCTTCGTACGGGAACCGCTTGTCCACCAGATGATGCTCGCCCAGGAAGAAGCCGTTGTCGCCGACGAAGATGATCAGCGTGTTCTCGGCGAGCTTCAGGCGGTCCAGCTCGTCGAGGATCTTGCCGACGTTCTCGTCGGCGCTCATGATGCAGCGGTAGAAGTCTTTGATGTAAGGCTGCCAGCCGCCCTTGAGCTGGTCGGGACCGTCGAAGAAGCGGTCCACGTGGATCCAGGCGTCGCGCACCCAGCGGGACTTCTTGGATTTCGAAAAGTCCTCGTTCCAGCTCTCCGGCTTGGGGATCTCGACGTCGGCGAAGACGCTCTTCAGCCGTTCCGGCGGCAACTGCTCGGCGTGGGGGCTCTTGAAGCCGGTGCACAGGCAGAAGGGCTGCCGTTTCGTGGCCGCCTCGCGCAGGAACCGGACGGCGAAATCGCCGACGACGTCATCGACGTGGCCGGGGATCTCCTGCTCGACGCCGTTCACGTTCATCAGCGGGTCGTAGTAGCGGCCCTGGCCGGGCAGCACGCACCAGCTATCGAAGCCCGGCCGGGGCGAGCTGTCGCGGCCGATGTGCCACTTGCCGGCGTAGCCGGTGAAGTAGCCGGCGTCGTGCAGCAGCATCGGGAAGGTCACGGCGTGCTTCTCGAAGTACTCCGAGGCGCGGTTGTATTGCACTTTGTGCTGGTGGGCGTACTGGCCGGTGAGGAAGGAGGCGCGGCTGGGGCTGCAAAGGCTGGTGGTGACGAAGGCGTTGCGGAACCAGGCGCCCTCGCGGCCGATGCGGTCCATGCCGGGGGTCTTGACGTAGGGGTGCCCGGCGAGACTGAGCAGGTCCCAGCGCTGGTCGTCGGTGATGATGTAGAGGACGTTCGGGCGGGCCTCGGCCCGGCGGCAGCCGAGCAGGCCCGCGGCCAGGGGTGCGGCGGATTGCAAGAATGCCCTGCGAGTCTTCATGCCGGCATTCTATTCCATCCCCGCGCCGGCGGCGAGTTTACTGCTGCGCGCCGCCGACGCGCCGCCAGGTCCACGTGCCGGAGGCCTCGTCGGATTCGCAGTAGGTCCAGTCGCCTTCCATGGTGTTGCCGTCGGGGCTCACCCGCAGCTTCACTTTGCCCCAGTGATAGCTGCCGTCGCGGGGCGTGTCGCAGCGCTGGTTGGAGTCGGCTTCCACCCAGTAGCCGGTGACCTGGAGGCCGGCCAGGGTGAAGAAGACCCGGCCCTGATCGGTGGTGTAGTTGCCGTGGAAGCGCCCGGAGCCCACCGCCCGCAGATCGAGCGTGCCTTCGGTGCCTTCCCACGTGCCGGCCAGTGAAGCGGCCGAACCCGCTCCCGCGGGCGCCGCCTGCGCCGTCCGCCGCTGGGCCGCGTTCGCCGGAACCACCATGACGTCCACCCGCCGGTTCCGCGCCCGGCCTTCGGGAGTGTCGTTGGAGGCGACGGGTCGCGATTCGCCGTAGCCGTAGACCTCGAATCGGTAGTCCTTCAGCGCTTCCCGCCGCGCCAGATAGTCCCGGACCGCTTGGGCGCGGCGCTCGGAGAGGTCCTGATTGTGCTGTTCAGTACCCGTGCTGTCGGTATGGCCTTCGATGACCACGGTGCCCGGGCCGGCGGCGGTAATCTGGGTGACGAGCTTTTCGAGCGCGGATCTGGCCTCCGGTTTCAACTCCGCCCGGTCCACGTCGAACAAGACGGCGCTTTGCAAAGAGAACCGGCGCGCCGAGCCGATGGCGCCCACGGCGTCGATGTCGGCTCCGGGCCAGCTTCCCCCGCAAGCGGTCTCGAGGTCGCGGAGCTTGACGTAGTGCATGACCGCCCCTGGCGGAATCTGCCCGGCCAGGTCCACTTCAGCTTTGCCGCCGCTGATCTTGCCGACGCGGATCCAGTTGCGGCCGTCGGCGGAGACGGAGAGTTCGGTCGGCTCGATGTCCGGGCCGATCTCGAAAACATAGAGGTCGGGACCGGGCACATCGACGAGCGAGTTGTCCACGAACCGCAGCACTAGCTCGCCGCCGCAGCCGAGGGTGACGTACCGGCCGGGCGTCTGGTCATCGTCATAGTCGGGAATGCCGAGGGCCCCCGAAGGCTGGCTGTCCTTTTCATCGGCGTGGGGCGATCCGATGGCGAAGGAAACCACCTCATCGGCGAACGAGACGTCGCCCAGGGGAAAGTAGACCGTGCCTCCGTGGCCGTCGGCGTAGGACTTTCCGGAGGCGGACGCTTGAGCGAAAACGGCGCACGGCGCCGCAAGCAACACCAGTATGAGAGAAGCCCAGCGCATGGCACTCTCCTCCTCGAGCGGGTTGGGGCCGCGCGAAACCCGAGCGTGGGCCAACACCCGGCTGCGGCCCAGGCAGCCTAGTATACTAACTCACCGCCGGCTGGAACTGGGGCAACTCGAGGAGCTGGGGGAAGAGCTGCTGGACGAAATCGACCGCCGTTTCGGTGGCCGCGGCCACGTCGTGATCGCGCAGCGGAACTACCACGCGAATCAGGGCCGTGTCGGAGCGGCGGTAGCGGAGGGCGTCGAGGACGAGGTAGATCTTGGCCCAGTATTCGCTCGCCACCACACGGTCGCGTGACTGGTACCAATAGAGGACGAGGCTGGCGGCGTCGCCCTTCTCGACGATGTAGCGGTTCACCGTGATCGGCTCCGGGCGGCCGGGGATCGGGATCCGGAGTTCGCCGCTCTGGGTGGGGGCCCAGCCGCTGCCGGGCAGGCAGTTCTTCGGCGAGTGGGGCGCCTTGCCGGTCCGCTGGCTGCGGAAGTAGGCGATGTAGAGGTTCAGCTCCGGGCGTCCCGGGGCGCCATAGAACCAGGTGATCGCATCGTCGGCCTGCAGCACTTCCCGGATCCGGTCCTCGATGACGCCTTTGCGGGTGACCTCCCAGGGGCCCAGCTTCTCCGGGAATTCCGCCAGGGGCTTTTGCTCGGGCACGCGCTCCTCGGACGGGAGTAGCAGCAGCCCCCCGGCCTGGAGAAGCAACACGGCGCAGACGATGATCGCTTCTTTCCGCATGACGGCGCCTCAAGCGGATCTTTATCTTCACGGTAACAGAAGCCCCGGCCAGGCCCGGGTCGAGCAGGTTTCCGGTCCGGAGAACGGGCCCGGCGCAGCTCTCCGCGGCGGCGGATCCGCTCAGGCATTCAGATGCTTGCCGATGCGCTCGATGGCTTCGTCGATCTCCGACGGGGCCTTGTAGCCGATGGTGATCGCATCCACGGTGCCCAGGCGCATGACGAAGCCGATGGCTTTGTCCCGCTGCTCGGGCGTGCGGAACCGGCCTTCGCCCATCACCTTCATGCCGATGACGCCGACGCCGGCGGAGTGGATCTTGCCGATGTGGGAGACCACCTCATCGACGTCGCCCTTCTCCTTCGTGCGGCTCTGGAGGGCGTCCATTCTGGTGCCGTCGTGGTTGATGCGCAGCAGGGCCACGTCGAGCCAGTTGGTCATCTTCGGGAACTGCCGGAGCGGCAGGAGCCCGTGGCAAGAGGCCCCGTGGGCGAGGATGATCTTCTTCTGTTTCGCTTCTTCGAGGACATCCTGCAGCCGCTTGTAGCGCTCCGGCCAGTCGGGGGTCCGGACGCAGTGGAGCAGCAGGATGTCGAAGTAGTCGGTGTCCAGCTCCTTGCGGTAGCGGTCGATGGTCTGCCAGGGATCGGCGGTTTCGCTCAGCCGGTATTTGGTCATCAGCCGGTAGGAGTCCCGGGGAATGCCTTTGAGCGCTTCGGCCAGGCGCTCGTGCATCAAGTGGTAGGCGTCGGCCGATTCGAAGAAGCGGATGCCGCGGTCGTAGGCGTGGCGAACCAGGCGGTTGAATTCTTCCTGAGCCAGCTCCCGCTGGACGCGCCCGCCGAAGGTGCCGGTGCCGAAAGCCAGGCGCGTGACTTCGACACCCGAGTTGCCCAGCGGCACCCAGTCCGTGGCCGATTTCTTCGCCGCCTTAGCCGGCTGGATGGCGCCCCCTGCCGCCAAGGCCCCGGCAGCCGCCGCCGTGCTTCGGATAAAGTCCCGGCGTGTCACCTTGCCCATGAGTCAGCCCTCCCGTGTGCAGGTTAGTCTCACGCTAGCACACCCGGCGGGGCGGCCGCTCGGGGTGCGTCAGCGCGGCGCCGCGTTCAGCCCCTGGATGACGGCCTTGGCCCCACCGAGGGAGATGGCCGGTCCGCGCCCGCCGGACTTGCGGCCCGTGTCAGTGACGATGTTGCCGCTGATCACCAGGCGCTCGGGGTCCTTGACGGCGCGGATCGCCTCTTCGGCGGTTCCGGAGAAGACGTTGCCGGTGAGGACGACGTCCCGGGCGCCTTCTATCAGAACGCCCGCGGCGTACCCTTTCTTTGGCCATTCGGCGGCGAAGTCTTCTTTGCGGATGGTGCGGCCCTCGCCGACGTAGCTGTTCGAGAAGTTGTTGCCGGTGACGGTGATGCGGCCGCTCGCCGGGCCGATCCGCAGCGACCAGGAGGGATTGATGGTGAACGTGTTGGCGCTGACGGCCGAGCCCCAGGCGTCGCGCAGGTCCACGCCGCCGCCGTTGTTGTGGGCGAGCACGTTGGCGCTGACGGTGATGCCATAGGAGTCGCGGCCGATGACGACGGCGGTCCCGGCGCACTCCTCGATCATGTTGCCCGACAGCACGGAGCCGTAGGTGTTCTCGATGACGACGCCGTGGCGCAGGTGGTCGTCGATGTTGTTGCCGTTCATGCAGAGGTTGAAGCTGTCGATGGCGCGGACGGCGTCCTGGTTCTCCTCGAACTGGTTGGCGTTGACGACGATGTCGTGGCCGGCGATGATGTTCAGCCCGGCCCCGGCGTTGTAGGTGATGATCGAGTCGGAGATGCGGGGATCCTCGTAGCAGTCCACCATACGGATGCCGTCGCCGCCGTTGTGATCGATGGCCAGGTTGTGGACGAGCAGCTCGTTGACGCCCTCGGCAAGGATTCCGTGGCCGGACTTCGGGTTGCCGGTGATGCGGAAATCGGCCAGTTGCACGCGCCACAGCCTGAGGCGGCGCTTCTCGGCGGCGGTGGCGGCTTCGGCGTAGGCGGGGGCCCGGATGATGAGGGCGGGTTGTCCCTTCCGGTTCTTGTTGACGATCACCGTGGCCGTTCCGGAGCCTTCCACGCGGAGGTCGCCGCGGGTGATCCGCAGTGGCTCGGTGATCTCGTAGCGCCGGGGCGGAATCTTGACGAGCCCGCCGGCCGGGGCGGCGTCGAAGGCCTCTTGCAAAGTGGCGTAACGGCCGGCATCGACGAATACAGGACTTCCCTGCTCTGCCGCCTTCGTAAACCACGCCAGGGCTACGGCGACCGCCACGCCTGCGGTCGCTATCCAAACGGCCTTGTACGACATGCTGACCCTCCTGGGCGAAACGGATATGATGGTCGTGAGTACATCATAATTCCCAAGCGAGAAATCATCATGGCCAAACTCTCCATCCGCGATCTCGATCTCAAAGGCAAGCGCGTGTTCATCCGAGTGGACTTCAACGTTCCCATCAAGAACGGGGAGATCACCTCCGACAAGCGCATCCGGGCGTCGCTGCCGACCATCCAGTACGCTCTCGAGCAGGGCGCCGGCGTCATCCTGGCGAGCCACTTGGGCCGGCCCAAGGGCAAGCGCGTTCCGGAGATGAGCCTAGCCCCGGTGGCCAAGCGCTTGAGCGAGCTGCTGGGGCGGCCGGTGAAGATGGCGCCCGACTGCATCGGTCCGGAGGTGGAAGCGATGAAGCCCGCCCCCGGCGAGGTGCTGCTGCTCGAGAACGTCCGCTTCCATAAAGAGGAGACGGACAACGATCCGGAGTTCGCCAAGAAGCTGGCTTCCCTGGCCGACGTCTTCGTGCTGGACGCCTTCGGTTCGGCGCATCGCGCCCATGCTTCAGTGGTGGGGGTGGCCAAGGCGCTGCCTCAGGCCGCCGCCGGCTTCCTGATGGACAAGGAGCTGGAGTACTTGGGCAAGGCGATCACCAACCCCGAGCGCCCCTGCATCGCGATTCTGGGCGGCGCGAAGGTCAGCGACAAGATCGAGGTGATCGAGAACCTGATGAAGCTGGTGGACAGGCTCCTGATCGGCGGGGCGATGGCCTACACCTTCCTGCGGGCCCAGGGCAAGCCCACGGGCAAGTCGCTCGTCGAAGAGGACAAAGTGGACCTGGCCCGGGAGCTGATGGAGAAGGCCGGCGACAAGCTGATGCTGCCGGTGGACCACGTGGTGACCTCGGAGCTGAAGGAAGGCGCCGAGGCCGAGGTAGTCGAGACGATTCCGGACGGCAAGATGGCGGTGGACATCGGCCCGAAGACCGTCGAGGCGTACAGGGCGGTGATCGCCACGGCCAAGACGATCATCTGGAACGGGCCGATGGGCGTCTTCGAGATCCCGCCCTTCCACAAGGGCACGGTGGCGATCGCCCAGGCGGTGGCCGAATCGGGCGCCATCTCGGTGGTCGGGGGCGGCGACTCGGTGAAGGCGATCGACGTGGCCGGCGTGGCCGACAAGATCACCCACATCTCGACCGGCGGCGGCGCCTCGCTCGAATTCCTCTCGGGCAAGGAGCTGCCCGGCGTAGCGGCGCTGACGGACAAGTAGCGCCGGCAGCGGGCGCTCAGCTTCCCGCCGGCCGGGCGCAGTAGTCGAACAAGAGCTGCCATTCGGCCCGCTGGATCTCCAAGGCCAGCTTCTCTTCCTCGGAGCCGGGCCTCCGGCGGGCCGCTTCCACGAAGTCGATGAAGGCGAACGGGTCCCACTGTTCGCCCAATGGGAACGAAACTTTCGGATAGCGGTCGAGAATCTCGGCCGCCGCGGCATGCAGGGGTTCGAAGACCGGATGCCGGCCCGTCCGGCGGAACCAGTAAGCCGAATTGCCCGGATCCGGCTCCTGCCGGTGCATGATCGCGTGCCAGAAGCTCCCCTCCGGGGTGTGGACCCGCTGCGCGGTGCGGTGCGCCTCGTCCAGGCAGGAGAAGTAGAGCCACAGCCCTGCGTACGCCGCCTCCGGGTGCGGCGCCCCTGAGAACAGTTCCCGCGGAGACGCCTGTTCGATCTTCCGGGCGGCTTCCTGGTTCGAACAGTTCCCAAGGGCCAGGGGCATCAAGCGCATCCCGCCGCCGTCGAGGGCGAGGATGGAAGCCACCCGGGGTCCGTAGAGGGCTGCGTCGAACTCCATGTATGGTAGTGTAGCGAACCGCCCTGGCGGGCATGGGGGGGAGGGCCTGGCGCAGTGCCGGACGCGGCCCGGCCTAGAACCGCCCTGGCGGGTATGGGCGGGAGACATGCCCACCGGCGGAGCCTGTGGCGTCCTGACGCCGTCTCCGGGACGTGGGGGCCGGAGTTCCGGCCGCTCCAGGGGACTGGCGGGGTTGCGGCCTCGGTTTGCTTCGACATTTTTCCTGTGTTATGTTTTATGCAAAACGAGTGCTGCCTATGCCCGTCTATCGCATTTACCGCTTGAACGAGAAACGCCGCCAGCAGTTCCGGTGGGCTCCGCACGCCAGCGGAGCGGCTGATGTCAAACCCAGAGACTATACCGAGGACGGCTCCGTCGAAGGCTCGACGCCCTACGCCGCCTGGCACCGCTTGAAAGGGACGGAAGCGGCTCTGGGGTTGGGGGATCTGCTCGAGGATCCCGCGGGCAAGCTCTACATCTGCAAGTACGTGGGTTTCGAAGAGGCGCGGTGGAAGATGCCGGAAGCGAGCGCCGAAGCCGGGCCGGAGCGGGCGGAAACCCCGGCGGCTGTCGCGTCTGCAGCGCGAGCTTGAGTTCGGCTACCTTATTCAAGAATGGCCTCCCCGGATTCGCCTCCCCGTGATGTGGCGCATACAGTCGATGAATACGCCCTCGTAGCGTATGTGCCGCCCCCGCTCGGCCCTTACCTGGATGTGGTCCGCCGCCGGATCGCTCCTTGGATGTCTCCGGGTCGGGCACATGTAACCGTACTGCCACCCCGTCCGCTCAACGGCAACGCCGCCGGCGCCTGGAAGGAGTTGAAGCCCCGGCTCTCTTCGGCGCCGCGATTCCACGTGGAGGCGACCGAGATCCGGGTGTTCGACCTCACGGGGGTAATCTACCTGGACGTCGGCGAAGGCGCCGAGGAGTTGCGCCGGCTGTACTCAGCAGCCAACCGGGGCTTGTGGGCATATCGCGATCCATATCCGTACCACCCCCACATCACCCTGGCGAAGGGGGGACCGCCCGAGCGGCGCGAGGCGGTGCTCGAGCAGGCCAGATCTCTCTGGGAGCGTTACGATGGGCCGCGGCGGTTCGTCGTGGAGCGCCTCCACTTCGTCCAGAACACGGTGCTGGACCTGTGGATGGACTTGGACGCCGTCGAGCTTTCCGCCGACGGTCATTCGAAGAGCTTGATCTGATCCTCCGCCGGCGGCACCCGCTTCCGGCGGCGCAAGGGGCTGCCGATCACGCCCAGCACTTTGAGGTCCCGCAGCGCCTCCCGGGGAATGAAGAGGCGCTGGTTGTTTGCCGACGGGTCCGGGGGCACGACGGAGAAGCCTTGCGGTTCCAAATGAAGCAGATCGTTGGCGAGAACCCCGTCCAGGAAGTCTCCGTCCCGGAACAGCATCCGGACCCACAATCCTTCGGTCTTCGGCCGGGTGGTGAAGATCTTGCGTTCCCGCTGCCAGGCCGCCCCTTGGAAGTCCTTGACGAAACAGACCGCCTTGATCTCCCCGTAGGGAACCGTGGTGACGTTGCCCTCCACCGAAAGCAACTCGATGCCCTCTTCGCCCAGCCATGAAGCGAGATTCACAAAACCCCTGAGCGACTCCCGCTCAAATCGCTGCACGACGACCCGTTTGCTGGTGGACCCGGGCAAGCCACAAAACCCGCACGAAGACTTTAAAACAATTTCGCAGATATTGTATCATTGGCACGATGTCGGGGCAGGTCTCCATGTCGGCGGCGATGCGGGGCTTTCTGGATTTCTGCCGGATCGAGAAAGGGCTTGCCGCCAACACGGTGGCGGCCTATGAACGGGATCTGTCTGGTTTTCAAGAACTTGTGGGGAACGCCGAGACGATTCCGGGCGGCGGGGAGATCGGCCGCTATCTGGATTCCCTCCGCGCCTCGGGCCTCAGCGCGAGCACCATCGCCCGTAAGCTCACCACGCTGAGGAACTTCTACCGGTTCCTGTTGCGCCAGGAATGGATCGCCTCGGACCCGACCGCCATGCTCAGCCTCCCGCGGCAGTGGAAGAGCCTGCCTAAGTATCTCACTCTAGAGGAGATAGATCGTCTGCTCGCGGCTCCCGACCCGGCCAGGCCCACGGGGTTGCGAGATCGGGCGATGCTGGCGCTGCTCTACGCCACGGGTATGAGAGTGAGCGAATTGTGCCGGGTGCGCACCACGGATCTCGACCCGGATCTGGGGGTGATCCGGGTTTTCGGCAAGGGCGGCAAGCAGCGGATCGTGCCCGTGGGGCGGCCGGCGCTGGCGGCCGTCGCCGAATACGTGGAAACCGGGCGGCCACGGCTGCTCGGGGTCCGAAACAGCCCTTATCTGTTCGTCAGCGCCCGGGGCAAGCCATTGACTCGTCAGGGCTTCTGGAAAGCGTTGGCCGGTTATGGAAAGGCGGCGGGCGTGGCGCGCCGGCTGAGTCCGCACATCGTGCGGCATAGCTTTGCCACTCATCTGCTCGAGGGCGGAGCCGATTTGCGGAGCGTGCAAACCATGCTGGGTCACGCCGACATCTCCACCACCCAGATCTACACGCACGTGATGCGCTCCAGGCTCCGGAGAATTGTCGATGAATACCATCCCCGCGCGTGAACGGCGGCCGGTGAAGCGGCCGGCGGCGTCCCTCGGCCCGGGGACGAGGCGAAGTCCGGCCCCAACGGGGCCTTGGCGGTCCGGGACAGGCACGGGCGGGCACCGTCCCTCCGGCCGTGGCCCGGCGGTTTGATGCGATCGGAGCGGGTACCATGAGCGACTACCTGTTCATGCTCGAGAGCCACCTCACTCCGGCTCAGCGGGAAGCACTGGCGGCGGTGGAAAAGGCTGCTGCGGACAGAGACTGCCAGCTTTACCTGGTGGGGGGCGCGATGAGGGATATGATGGGCGGCTTCCCCATCCGCGACCTGGATTTCGCCGTCCAAGGCAGCGGACTCGTGCTGGCCAATCAACTGAAGAGGAAAGCCGGCGCGCAAATCGTAGAAACCGATACTCGCCGCAAGACCGCCGAGCTGAAGTTCCCCAACGGCGTCACCGCTGAAGTCGGAATGCTGCGGAGCGAAAGGTTTCCGCAGCCCGGAGGCCGGCCCGTGGTGAAACCGGCCGATATCCACGAGGATCTGGTGCGCCGGGACTTCACCATCAACTCGGTCGCTCTCTCCCTGCACCCGGCCTCCCGGGGGCTGCTGCTCGACCCCACCAACGGCATCGGCGACCTGGAACGGCGCGAACTCCGGGCCAATTCCAACTACGGGCTCTACGACGACCCCGTTCGGATCCTGCGGCTGTTGCGGTTCCAGATTCGGCTTGGGTTCGCGATTCAGGAACGCACCGAGGAGCAATACAGGAACGCCCGCGAGGCCGGGGTCGTGGAGCTGGTCCAGCCCCGGGACCTGTTCCGCGAACTCCAGGCCATCGCCGCGGAGACCGCTTCCGCCGAAGTAGTGAAGAAGCTCGCCGACGAAGGCCTGATGGAGCTGTTTTCTCCCGCGCTGCGGGGGCCGAAGCTGAATCTCACCGCCCTCGCCCGCCTGGACAAGGCGCGCCAGATGCTCCCTCATGGAATCGATCTCCACCTCGACAATCTGGCCCTTTTCTTGTATTTCCTGACGGAGAAGCTCACTCCGAGAGAACATGCCGCGTTCGTCAAGAAGCTGGCGATCACCAAGGAGGAGGCGGAGCGGTGGAGGCGTCTCGAGGCCAGATCCCGGACCCTCGAGCGGGATCTGAAGTCGAAGACCAGGCTGCGGCGCACCTCCGAGATCTTTCACCGCTTGCGCCGGGCGCGGGGCGAGGAGATTCTCTTCCTTTATCTCCACTCCCGGGAGCGGCTGGTGCGCGACCGCATCCGGAATTTCCTCGAGAAATATCTCTACATCGCGATGGAAGTCACCGACCGGGATGTCACCGCCGCCGCGGGGCTCGAGGCCGGACATCCGAAATTCACCGCCATCAAACAAGAGATGGTCGCCGCCCGCCTCGACGGCCGGAAGTGGACCCCGCCGCCTCATCTGGCGCCCAAGTCGGAGCCTGCGGGGAGCGAGCGGCGCCCGGCGAAAGCCAGAAAGGGAGGGCGCCAGAAGACCGCGGGCGCTGGTGGACCGCCGCCCTCCAAGACCAACAAGCGGGCCGTCCGGCGCGGCTGACACACCCGGCCCCTGGCCGCCGTTTTTCTTCCGGACGAAGGCGATCCCGGCGTCAGTAGTCCACGCTCACCAGGAACAGTCCCTGCGGCGGAGCCGTAGGCCCGGCCTTCCCTTCCACCTCGCCGGTGAGGAAACGCCGGACCGTTTCTTCGTCGGCTTTGCCTCTGCCCACTTCGATGAGCAGGCCCACGATGTTGCGCACCATGTGCTTGAGAAAGCCGTCGCCGCGCACCCGGTACACGAGACGGTCCTGAACCGGGCGCTCGATACGGGACGAGAAGATCGTCCTTCGCTTGGATCGGCCCAGGGCGTCGCTCTTGTCGGCGGCCGCGAAGCAGGTGAAATCGTGCCGGCCTTCCAGAAGGGGCGCGGCAGCGGCTATCCGTGAGACCTCCAGCGGATAAGGATAGTGATACACATACCGGCGCTCGAAGGGCGAGCAGATTTCTCCCAGAAAAATACGGTATTCGTAAGTTTTTGCCTTAGCATCTCGAATTGGATGGAAACTCTCCTCCACCTCCTTGATTTCGAGCACTCGGATGTCAGGCGGCAGCAGGCGGTTCATGGCCTTCCGGAGGTTGGCCGGGGGGATCGGATTGGACAGCGTGAAGGCCGCCACCTGGGCGAGGGCGTGGACGCCGGCGTCAGTGCGGCCGGAGCCGGTGACGGAGACAGGGGCGCCTTCGATCTCGCCGAGCACTTGCTGCAGACAGCCTTGGACGGTCGGGCGAGCCGGTTGGATCTGCCAGCCGGAGAAACCCGTTCCGTCGTAACAGAGCGTGGCTTTCAGACGCCTCATCTATTTGCAGCGCTGGTCCGTCAAAGCCCGCTTGCCGGGCCGCAAACGCCTACTATACCATTGGATTTTCGGGTTCACGGACGAGCCGCCGGGCGGTGGGCCGGGCGGCGAAACGAACAGCCCTTGCCTTCTACTCGAGAATCGCAAACGAGGGAACACGGTGCGCCTTCGACAACGTATATATCCCATAAGGGTTGCGCCGTGGGAATTCGGGGACTGAGTTCATGAGGACACTACAACGAGTCGTCGCGATGTTTTGCGCCGCCATACTGGCGGCTCCAGCCGGTTGGGGCCAGCAGGCCGTCTACTCCTGGCAGAAGCGCCAGCGGAACCGGTTCATCGATCCTTACACGCCGAAACGGATCGAGCCGATCAAACTGGCCAATTCCGACCGCCTGGAAAGACTGTTGCGCGCGGGGAAGCTCTATCTCTCGTTGCAGGACGCAATCGCGCTTGCCCTGGAGAACAACCTGGACATTGAGATCTCCCGTTATGGTCCGCAGATCGCTCAAGCCGACCTGATGCGCGCCAAGGCGGGAGGACTGTTGCGGGGCGTGCCGCAGACGGTGCAGACGGGGCCGGAAACGGTCCAGACGCAAGTGGCCGGCGGGGCCACCGGCGGCGCGGGACGCGGGGCCGGGGCGGTGCGCGCAGCGGCGGGGGGCGGCGGCGCCGGCGGCGTGACGGCTGTCGAGGCCGGCGGCGCCGTCATCACGCAGACCGGGGTCGCCACCCCGAACTTCGACCCGAGTTTCTTCACCCGCTACAGTTGGTCCCACCGCTCCGACCCTCAGTCCAACACCATCACCACCGGCACGAACTCGCTGATCTTCGAAAGCCACTCCTGGAACATCGGATTCACGAAGAACTGGGCTTCCGGAACCGGCTTCCAGTTCGGGTGGAACAACTTTCGCTTCAAGAGCAACAACACGCGCAGCGACCTGAACCCGGGCTGGTCGTCGAACTGGCAGGTCCAGATCACCCAGCGGCTGCTGCAGGGCTTCGGCCGGGCGGTGAACGCGCGCAACATCAAGATCGCCAAGAACAACCTGCGCGTCTCGGACCTCGTTTTCGAACAGCAGGTCATCGAGACCGTCTCCTCGATCGTGAAGCTCTACTGGGACCTGGTGGCCTTCGCCGAAGACGTGAAAGTCAAGAAGCAGGCGCTGGCCCTGGCCCAGAAGCTTTACGAGGACAACAAGAAGCAGGTCGAAATCGGCACCCTGGCGCCGATCGAGATCACCAGCGCCGAAGCGCAGGTCGCGCGGCGTCAGCAGGAACTGACGGCCGCCGAGACGGCCCTGTTGCAGCAGGAAACCGTCATCAAGAACGCCCTGAGCCGAACCGGGGTCTACAGTCCGCTGCTGGCGGACGCCCGGATTATTCCCACCGACCGTCTGCCGAAGCCGACGTCCGGTGAGATGCTGGAGCTGACGAAACTGGTGGACACGGCGGTGAAACGCCGGCCGGAGATCGAGCAGACGCGGATCAACATCGAGAACACGAAGATCGGTATGGCCGGCAGCCGGAGCCAGTTGCGGCCCGCCCTGGACGCCATGGTCTTCTACAACCACAACGCGCTCGCCGGCGACGTGAACAGCCTCGCCCGCCCCCCGTTCATCCCCAATCCCGACGCCTTCTTCGTCGGCGGTTATGGAACCGCGCTGAAACAACTGTTCCGGCGGAACTTCCCGGACTACGGCTTCGGCATCCAGTTGAACATCCCGATCCACAACCGCTCGGCCCAGGCCGACTACATCCGCGACGCCCTCCAGTTGCGCCAGCAGCAGTTGCGGGAGCGGCAACTGCTCAACAACATCCGCGTGCAGGTGGAGAATGCGCGCATCGCCCTCGTACAGGCCAAGGCTCTCTACGATGCGGCGGTCAAGGAGCGCCAGTTGCAGCAGGCCACGCTCGAAGCCGAGCAGAAGAAATACGCTCTGGGGGCTTCCACCGTGTTTTTCGTCATCCAGTACCAGCGGGACCTGGCCCAGGCGCAATCGGCCGAGGTCGCGGCCATGGCCGCTTACGCCAAGGCGAAGGTCGATCTGGAGCGCGCCATCGGCCGTCTGCTCGAGACGTACCACATCAGCATCGAGGAGGCCAAGGCCGGCGTCGTCTCGCGCCCCCCGGACCTCCCGGCGCCCCCGAAGGGGTGAGCGGAGCACTCGTCCCTCTGCTTGCTCCAGCCACGCGGTTCCATTCTGGAACGGCGCCTCCCAAAACGGGACCCGATCCTTGCCCGGGCCGCCGGAGGCGTCCCAAACTTCTTTGATTTCTGCATGCTTTGCGCAGAGGTGCGCCTTTGGCACGCCGGCTGCAAGAGAAAGGAGCGAAATGAAGCGAGCAAAGGGCTCAGGAAACGATAGGGTTGCTCCTCTTCTCTTGCGATTCTGCTCTCTGATCTCCGCTGCTTCCCCAATCACTCCTGTGTGGACCTTCCCCTACGCACCTTCCCAACCGGTTTCCTGAGCCCCAGACCTCGACGAGCCGCTTGCGCACCGCCGGTCCGCTTCTCAGCCGGTGTCAAAACCTCGGCACCCGCCAACTCCCCGTCTCGGGGCCGGCGCCTGCCGCTTTGCCGCACCGGCATGCTCGCGGGCGGGCGCCTGTGGGATGATGGCTCTTTCCGGTCACATGGAGCCCGACCTGCTCTCCATCCTTGTCCCGCTCTACAACGAGGAGGAGTATATCGGGGAGATCTTGCGGCGGATTCTCGCGGCGCCGCTTCCCGAAGGCCTCCGCCGCGAGATCATCGTCGTTGACGACGGCTCCACCGACGATTCGGCGCGAATCGCCGAGGAGTTCGCCGGCAGACACGAGGGGGTGGTGCGAGTCTTCCGGCAGCCGCGGAATCTCGGGAAAGGAGCGGCCATCCGCCGCGCCGTCCGGGAGGCCCGCGGCGCCTACTGCATCATCCAGGACGCCGATCTAGAGTACGATCCCCGGGACTATCCCAGCGTTCTGGAGCCCCTCCTGAGCGGGGCCGCGGACGCCGTTTTCGGCTCGCGTTTCGCTACCCACGCCCGCCGCCGCGTCCTGTACTTCTGGCACAGCGTCGCCAACCGCCTGCTCACCACGCTGGCCAACGTCGCCGCCGACCTCAACCTTACCGATGTGGAGACCTGTTACAAAGCCTTCCGCACGTCGCTGCTGCGGTCGATCCCGATCCGCTCGAACCGCTTTGGCTTCGAGCCCGAAATCACCATCAAGCTGGCGAAACGGCAGGCCCGGATCTTCGAGGTCCCCATCAGCTACGAGGGCCGGACTTACGAGGACGGAAAGAAAGTCGGTCTCCGCGACGCCTTCGAAGCCGTCTGGGTGATCTTCCGCAACTGGTTCACCGCGGACCTGTATGCGGACTCCGGCGGGGAGATTCTCGACGCCTTCTCGGTCACGCCGCGCTTCAACCGCTGGATGGCCGATACGATCCGCCCGTATTGCGGGCGGCGGATCCTCGAAATCGGGGCCGGCATGGGCAATTTGACCCGGCAGTTGGCCCGGCGACGGGAGCGGTACGTCGCCACGGATATCGATCTGGAGCACCTGAGCCGTCTCGAGAAGCGCCTGCGGCACCATGTCAACCTGGAGACGGCGGTATGCGACCTGTCCCGGGCCGAAGACTTCGTGCCGTTCACCCGGCAGATGGACACCGCCGTCTGCCTGAACGTGCTGGAGCACGTCGAGGACGACCTGGCGGCGCTCCGGAACCTCCACTCGGTCCTGGAAAGGGGCGGAAGGGCCATCATCCTGGTCCCGGAAGGCCAGCGGATCTATGGCAAGCTGGACGAGGTTCTCGGCCACTACCGGCGTTACAGCCGTGAGTCTCTCAGGGAGCGTCTCGAGCAAGCGGGTTTCACTGTCGAGCGGATCTTCGGCTTCAACCGCATCTCCCGGCCGGCGTGGTATCTGAGCGGCAAGCTCCTCCGGCGTTCCCGGATCAGCCGGCTTCAGCTCCGCCTGTTCGACTGGACCGTCTGGTTGTGGCGCAGGCTGGACGCCCACATCCCCTGGAAGCCCGTTTCGATTGTCGCCGTCGCCCGGCGGGAAGACTGAGGCTTGCGGCCCCGCCGGCGGGTTTCAGGGAGAGCGGCTCTTTCCTCCCTGGCCGACGGCGATCGCCGCTCCGGCGGCCCCGCCGGCGATCACCCCGATGATGGCCACTTTCGTGCCCGCCGACATTCCCCCGGACGGTTTCGGCTGGGGCTTCGGAGCGGCCGGGGCTTCCGGTCTGGCCGGAACTTCCGCTCCCAGAGTCTCGGCGACCGAACTGCAGCCGCCTTTGGCGATCGGCGTCAGCGTGCTCACGTCCACCACCTGGGAAGCCACTTTCGACTCGGCCGACGTGTCCGTCGTGCCGGCGATCTGGACCTGATCGCCCCAGTGGGCGGCGAAGTCGAAATCTCCGCGGAGTTCGACCAGCAATCGGGTCGTCCGGTCATACAGTACGAACACCCCGTTCTTCTTCAGTACACAGCCGACGAAATTCGACGGCGGCGCCAGCTCTTCGGTTTGGGTTTCAAACTGCAGGGCGGCGCCCGCGGGCATGTTGGCGATGCGCACGCCGGCTGCATTGAAGACCCGGAGGGATCCCGTCAGCGCCGCCACTTGTACGGCCCTGCCGCCGGTCAGCAGGATCCGCAACTTTGCGTCGCCGGATTCCGGCTCGATCTTCAACCGCCGCGCGTAGACCGGGTAGCGCCCCCTCACTTCCCCTCCCCCGGCCTCCAGTTCCAGGTGGTCGCGGCGTACCCGCACTCGGGTTTCGGCCCCCAGTAGCACGCTGGGTCCGTGCTTCAGCTTCAGCCGGGAGGGCGCCTCGCCCGTCTCCAGCAGGGAACCGTCGAAGAGGGTCGCATTGTTGAGGACCCGCGCGTGATCGAGGCGGAACTCTCCGCTCGAGACCACCGTCCCGATGGCCGGCTGAGCCCGCAGGTGTCCGGCCGCGGCGGCGCAAAGGGCGCCCAGCGCGACGGCCAGCCCCCGTCTTCGGATCGGCATACGATAACAGTATGTCCCGCGCGGGACGGCTGTCAAATGAAGCCGGCAATCAAGTGGCGATGGACGCGCAGATTGGGGTTCGGGTTGGCGGCCGCCACCCTCGCCGGGGCCGCGGTGCGCTCGGCCCGGCTGGCGGCCGCCGAGAAGCTCTTCTTCAGCGGCCGGCCTGAAGCGGTCCGCCGGGCCGTGCGCTTGGAACCCCGGCGGGCCCTCTACCGGTTGGGGGCCGCCGAGGCGCGGGCGCTCGAGGGCAAAGATCCCCGGGAGCAACTCCGGGCGGCGGTGAAGGCCAACCCGTACGACGCCTCGGTTCGGATTCGCCTGGGTATGGAGGCCGAAGCCCGCGGCGATCTGGGCGAAGCCGAGGCGGAATTGTTGGAGGCGGCTCGCAGAAGCCGCAAGTATCTCCCACGCTGGACGCTGGCCGGCTATTACTTCCGCCATGGCGGGGGGCAGCGCTTCTGGGTCTGGGCCCGGGAAGCTTTGTCGATCGCCCCGGGAAGCCCCGACGCGCTCTTCGACCTCTGCTGGAAGAGGGAGCCCGCCGCCGAGACTGTCCTGGCTCGGGCCATCCCCGAGCGGCCGGAGATCAAGATCGCCTTCGCTGAGTTTCTCGGGCGCCGTGGCCACTGGGCGCAGGCCGCCCGCCTGGCTCCGGAACTGCTCCATCGGCCCACCCGGCGGCAAACTCCGCGGCTGCTGGCGCTCCTCGATGGCTTCGTTTCGCACCAGCAAATCCCAGCCGGCGTCGAGATCTGGAACGGACTCTGCCGCCGGGGCTGGCTGCCTTGGGCCGGGAAGGGCGCCCGCTCGTCCCAGTGGCTCACCAACCCGCGGTTCGCTCGTTTTCCCAGCGGCCACGGCTTCGATTGGCGGTTGCACGAGTTGCCCGGCGCGTCTTTCCACCCAGCGCCGGGGGGCGGCCTCCGGATCGAACTCAGCGGGCGCCAGCCGGAACGCACGTGGCTGCTTCGGCAATGGGTCCCGGTGTTCGCTTCCGGCCCGCTGCGCTTGAAGTGCCGCTACGAGGTCAGCACCGGCCGCGACGCTGCCGGGAACCGCCCGACGGGCGTACGCTGGCGTATCTGGGCAGCGGCGCCTCGGGAGGGCCTCCTGGGCGAGTGCCGGCTGCTCCGTGCCGCCCCCGCCGGAGGAGCCGCCGCCGGCTTCGTTGTTCCGTCCGGGGTGCGCTTGCTCCGGGTGGAGCTGGTTCACGAGCGGCAGCCCGGGAATTCGCGCTTTCGGGGCCACGTCACGCTCAGCCGGGTTACACTCGAACTACAGGAGGGCCTCGAGAAACCTTGAATCCGAGCTTGCGGCGGGTGGCGACGCCCGGAATACTCCTTCTCCTTCTTTCCGCGGGTTTGCCGCCACTGCCGGCGACGGCCGATTTGAAGTCCGGGATGGCCGCCTATGCGGCAGGTGATTTCAAGAAGGCCGTGGCGGAACTCACTCCCGCTGCAGAGGCCGGCGATCCGACGGCGCAGTTCACCTTGGCGTTTCTGTATGCCAACGGCAAAGGGGTGAAGAAAGACGAGGCGATGGCCCTCCATTGGTACCGCCGGGCGGCCGAAGCCGGGCACCGGGACGCGCAATACGCCACGGCGTACATGTACTTCACGGGTCTGGGCTTGCCGAAGCCGGACAAGGCGGAGGGTGTGCGCTGGTACCGGCTCGCAGCCGAGGCGGGCCACATCGCCGCCCAATATGCGATGGGGATCCTGTACGCTTCCGGCGACGGAGTCGAGAAGGACGAAGCAGAAGCCGTAGTCTGGTTTCGAAAGGCGGCCGAACAGGGCCACACCGACGCCCGTTATCACTTGGGGCTCGCCTACGCCGAAGGCCGAGGCGTGGAGAAGGACGAGGTGGAAGCGCTTCGCTGGTTCCAGCTCGCCGCCGCTCGCGGTCACCCGGCAGCCGCCCGCAGGCTGGGCCAGGCGTACCTGAACGGCGCGGGGACCGAAGTGAACGTTGCGGAGGGTCTCTTCTGGTTGCGGAAGGCGGCGAACCGGGGCGACCCTCAGGCGCAATTGCAACTGGCCCGCCTTTTCGACGAGGGCAAGGCCGTTCAGCAGGACCTCGGGGAAAGCTTCCGGTGGTACCTGGCGGCGGCCAAGAACGGCGATCCCGAAGCTGCCTTCGCCGTCGGCTTCGCCTACGCCAATGCCAAGGGCGTTGAACGCAACTTGCAAGAAGCGGCCCGATGGTACCGCCGGGCGGCCAAGCAAGGCCACGCCGGCGCCCGGATGGCTCTGACTCTGCTGATCGCCGGTGGCGAAGTTCAACCAGCGGATCCGGCCGAACTGGCGGCGGCCCGGCGTCTGGCGGCCGAGCAGGGCGATCCCGACGCCCAGTACGAGTTGGGCCGTATGTATGCCGAAGGCGCCGGAGTGGAGAAGAACCTCGAGGAGGCCCTGCGCTGGTACCGGGCGGCGGCCCAACTGGGACACCGGGAAGCGCAGAAGGAGGCCGCTCGCATGTATGCCGAGGGTGTTGGGACGGAGCGTGACCCCGGTGAGGCCGTCCGCTGGTACCGCGCCCCCGCCGAGCAGGGCGACGTCGCCGCCGAGCTCTATCTGGCCAACGCCTATGCCACCGGCGAGGGTGTCGGGAAGGATCCAGCGGCCGCCGTCCGCTGGTACCGAAAAGCGGCCGAGCAGGGGAATGCGATTGCCCAATACAACCTCGGATATGCTTACGCCAACGGACTGGGAGTCGCCCGTAACGACTCGGAAGCGGTCCGGTGGTACCGCCTGGCGGCCGACCAGGGCTATCCGGACGCCCAGAGCAACCTCGCTTTCATGTACTTCCACGGCCGGGGCGTGCCCCGGGACTATATACAAGCCCACATGTGGGCCAGTCTGGCGGCCGATCGAGGCGATGAGGTTGCCAAGAACAACCGCGACGCGCTCGCCCGGCTGATGACCCCGGAACAGATCGCCCTGGCGCAGGAGATGGCGGACCAATGGCGGAAGGGCGCCGGGCTCCCTCAGGGCGGCGTCTCTCGAGCGCTGTCCGCGCCGCCAGCCGACTCGGGACCAACGCCGGCGCCGCCCCCGCCGCCGAATTCCCCTCCCTCCCGGCCCCCGGCTCCCTTCCGGGTCGCAGAGTTCTCCGGGACCCCCTCGGCCACCGGAACCGGCTTTGCCGTTGGGGCGGAGGGACAGGTAGTGACGGCGAGCCATGTCGTCGCCGGTTGCCCCCGGATTGCTGTCCGGACCGGGGGGTCCCGTTTCCCGGCGGGCATTCTCTCCCTCGACGTGGGCACGAACCTGGCTGTTCTACGGACCTTCGGCGTGGCCCTGAAGCCTCTCCTGTTCGCCGAAAGCGACGACCTGCGCCTGGGCGACGTCGTGCACGCGGTCGCGTTTCCGTTTCCGGCCGGCGAGAAGGCTTCGCCCCACGTCGTTTCCGGCCGCATCCGGGGCACGGTCGGGCCGGACCGCGACCCCCGGCTTTTCCAGATCACGGCGCCGGTCACCGCCGGGCAGGACGGCGGACCCTTGCTCAACGCCGCCGGCGAGGTCGTGGGCCTCGTTTTTAGTGAGCTAAGCCCGTTTCCTGCGGGTGGCGTATCCAAGGGGGTGCGGTACGCGCTAAAGGCCTCCTTGATCCAGGAGCTGTTACAGGATGCCCGGGTCGCGTTCCGGGTGGGCGGCGGAGAGGCGAAAGAGAGCCCCCAGCAGATTCTGGGACACGCGGCCGCCTCGGTGGCCATCGTCGAGTGCTGGCAGTAAGGAGCCGGCGCCGGCGCCCCATCCGCCGTGGGCCCGAGCTACCGCTTCGGCGGGAGCGGCGTCGGGAAGGTCTGCGAGAGATAGTCATGCCATCCGAGGTGGTCCTCGTCGGCAAGCATCCACAGGATGCCGAGCCCCCCGGCGGCGACGCTCAGCAGCGCCCAGAGGCTGCGCTGCGCCAGTTGGATTCGGGTGGGCCGCTGGTCGGTGAAAGTGAACAGACGCAAGTGGCCCCACGCCATACCCGGCGTTTCCCCGCGAGCCAAGCACCATAAGGCGGTGTAAAGGAAGAGGACGGCGGTCGCCGCTACCCCATGGACGTAGAGCGGTGCATGTTGCAGCAGGCCTGCCCCGCCCATGGCGGTTACCGTGAGGGCCAGCATCGCCAGCGCCGCCACGATGAGGGCGGCATCGAAAGCGGAGGCGGCCAGACGCTGGAACGCTGTCGCCACCGGCCGCCGGGAGCTCCTCACCGAGCGAACCCCGCTCTTCATCGCCCGCCCTGTGGGCAGTCTTTGGACGGTGAACTCCAGCCGCTGCTGGCCGGCTTCTTCGAGCTTCTCGAGCCGCCGCGAGGCGCGGGACCGCCGTGGGCGCCGCGAAGCTTTTCCGCCCCGCTTCTCGATCACCGGCCGGTAGTTTTCGAAGCGCAACACGGGCTCCGGGAAAAGTGTCTTCTGGCGGGGGGGCAACGCGGGAGCCTTCTCTCGCACGGCAGCGGTCACCTCAGCAGGGATTCGCTGGCACTGATCGAGCCGGGGCGCCACACTCTCCCGCAGCGGCGCCACGGTTGCCGCCGGGGTACCCTGCATCGTCTCGTAATGCAACCGCCGCCCGCAACGGCGGCACCGATGGTCGCTCTCGCTGTTCTGCGTTCCACAATACGTGCAGTTCATAATGTGCTCTCCGCTGCGTTCCGGCGCCGAGCCCGGCGGCTCCCGGCGCCTGCCGGCTGTCTCGTGCCCGGGGCCTGAGATGGTCGCTTGCGGGTTCAGCAGCCCACGTGTTAGTAGTGGTCAGTTGGCCACCCGGGCACCCACACCTCGGCAGTACTCGTCTCCCTTCTTTACCATATTTCGAGCAGTTTGTCACGTTCTTTTATCTAACAGATTGAGCTCCAACCTCTTATCGTCTGGCTGGAGCATTCTCTTCAGTATCTCCCTGGCGGTGTTGGCGCCTCTGGCGGCTCAGCAGCCACCCAAGCCCGTGCCGGCGCCTCGGATCAACCCGCCGGGGCCCGGTGAGGTCTACGTCCGCGCCGTGCATCAGGAAGTCGAGGGGCCTGTCCGGCGCCTGAAGGGGGCGGCCGAGATCGAGACCCCGGAAGTGCTCTTGAGAGCCGATTCCATCGAGTACAACGAGAGGACCGGCGAGGCCGTCGCCGAAGGCCACGTCCGCTTCCGGAACTTCGTCTCGGGAGAAGAACTGGAGGCCGTCCGCGTCGAATACAACGTCCGCGAGAAAACCGGTAAATTCTACCAGGTCCGGGGCAAGGCGATCGCCAAGGTGGAGCCGCGCCGCGGGCTGCTGATCACTTCGAACCCCTTCGTCTTCCAAGGCAAGTGGGCCGAACGGCTGAAGGACCGCTACATCTTGCACCATGGTTTCCTCACCGACTGCCGCCTGCCCAAGCCGATCTGGACCCTCCGCGCCCCGAAGTTCGACATCATCCCGAACGACCGCGCCCTCGCCTACAAGTCCACCTTCCGGATCCGGGGTATCCCCCTCCTTTATGCCCCCGTCTTCTACAAGTCCCTGAAACGCCAGCCCCGCAAGAGCGGCTTCCTGACCCCCAACATCGGCAACAGCTCCCGGCGCGGATTCATGCTCGGAGCCGGCTATTACTGGGCGATGAGCCGCAGCTACGACCTGGCCTACCGGGCGCAGTATTTCAGCCAGCGCGGATTCGCCCACCATATCAACGCCCGGGGGCGCCCCACCCAGGGCTCCGAGTTCGACGCTTATCTCTACGGGGTCGCTGACCGCGGCCGCACGATCGGGGGCGGGCGGCGTCTCAAGGCCAGCGGTTTCCTGGCCACCGTCACGGGCAAAGCCGACCTCGGCCGCGGCTTCACCTCCCGCTGGGATATCAACTACCTGAGTTCGTTCCTGTTTCGCCAGGAGTTCACCGAGTCCTTCAACGAGGCGGTCTTCTCGGAGGTGCAGTCGGTGGGCTACGTGACCCGGAACTGGTCGCATTACGGGCTGGACTTCGTCTTCCGCCGCATCGAGAACTTCAACAGCACCAGGGAAGGCGACAAGATCGCCATCCGCAAGCTGCCGTTCGTCCGCTTCAATATGCGCGACCGCCAGATCCACCGGAAAGTGCTGCCGGTCTGGGTGTCCCTGGATACGAGCTTCGGCCTGCTGCGGCGCAACCAGCCGGCGTTTCAGACCCGGAAGTTCGTAGCCCGAACGGACCTCATGCCGCGGGTGATGACGGCGATCCGGTGGAAAGGCTTCCATCTCGTCCCGGCCGTGGCCGTCAGGGGCACGCACTGGGACTCGAGCTGGAAGGACGGCAAGATCAGCGGCGACGGCGTCGTGCGGACCACGGGGGAATTCACCCTCGACTTCCGCCTGCCCTCGGTAGCGCGGGTGTTCGACGGGCCGCAGTGGTTGGGTGACAAAGTGAAGCACGTCATCGAGACCCGGGCCGGGTTCCGCTACGTCACCGGCATCCACGATTTTTCGCGGTTCATTCTCTTCGACGAGACCGATCTGCTCTCCAACACGAACGAAATCGACTACTCGATCACCAACCGGCTGTACGCGAAGCGCGCCGGTCTTGTCCATGAGGTGCTGACCTGGGACCTGTGGCAGGCGCGCTACCTCGACCCGGACTTCGGCGGCGCCGTAACACCCGGACGCCGCAACGTTCTGCAGAGTTCGCTGCGGCTCACCGGCTACGCTTTCCTGGATGGCCCCCGGCGCTACTCACCGGTGATCTCCAGCCTCCGCGTCAGCCCGCGGCCCGGGTGGGGGATCACCTGGCGGGCCGACTACGATCCGTTGCGGGGGCGCTTTTCCAACAGCGAGATCATGGCCGACGTGCGCCTGCGGCGCAAGTACTTCGTCTCCCTCGGCCACAGCCGCATCTACAGCTCGCCCGTGCTCAGCCCGCGCGCCAACCAGATCCGCGGCCTCGTCGTCGTCGGGCAGCCGAACAAGCGCGGCTGGAACGCCGCCTTCAGCGCCATCTACGACTTCCGCCAGGAAGTGATGCGTTTCGCCACTACCCAGGTCACCTACAACTTCGGCTGCTGCGGCATCAGCTTCCAGTACCGCCGCTTCGGCTTCGGTACCCGCCAGGAAAACCAGTTTCGGGTCGCTTTCGCCATCGCCAACATCGGCACGTTCGGCACCCTCAAGAAACAGGAACGGCTCTTCTGAGAAGCACGGCCGTCCGCGCTCCCCTATCCCTGCCGCCGGATGCCAGCGCCCATATGCGGATCTCAAGAGCGGAATACCGTCTTCTCCCGGCAAGGGACTATCATGGGGAGGGGAAGAGGTCCGCCATGCCCATCATCACCATATCGAGAGGCTCGTTCAGCGGCGGCAAGGCCCTGGCCGAGTGCCTGCGCCGCCGGCTGGGCTTCCGCACGATCGACCGCGACGTCATCGTCCAGCGCGCGGCAACCTACGGCGTTTCCGAGAAGGAACTGCAGGAAGCCCTCGAGAAACCGCCTTCTTTCCTGGAACGGTTCCAGCACAAACGCTACCGCTACCTGGCCATCTTGCAGGCCGCTCTCGCCGAGGAGGTGTGTCCCGGGAAGGTGATCTACCACGGCCACGCCGGGCATCTCTTACTCAAAGGAGGCAGCCCGGTGCTGCGTGTGCGTGTCATTGCCCCCCTCGAGATGCGTATCAAGATGGCGCAAGACCGCCTCGAGATCGGCCGCAGCGAAGCGATCTCCTACATCAAGAAAGTTGATGAGCAGCGGCGCCGCTGGACCCAGTTCCTCTACGGCGTGGACTGGACGGACCCGTCGCTCTACGACCTCGTCATCAACCTCGAGCACATCGACATCCCCCGTGCGTGCCAGATTGTGGCCGATGCGGTCAAGGGCCAGAAATGTTTCGAATACGACGAGCAGTGCCGCGATCGCATGCGCGACTTCGTCATCGCCAGCAAGGTGAAGGCGAACCTGGCGATCAACGACGCCACCTCCGATCTCGAAGTGGAGGTGGACTGCCACGAGGGACTCGTACGCATCGCCGGCAGGATTTCTCGGGTGGAATTGGTTCCCGAGGTGGAACGGATCGCCATGAGCGTGCCGGGCGTCACGAAAGTCGATCTGAGCAATCTCACGCCGCCTGTTCCTGACTGATCACCCCCTGGACCGTGCGGCGCGGCCTCTTGTACTCGTGTCAAGAATCGTCTACTATTACAGATAAGCAGACCTGAATATATTCTTGTGCCCCGCGGGCGCTTCCGTCTGCGATCACACGGAAAGGACGGGTTCCACCGTGCATGTCCTGTTGCCCGTCGCCGGCCAGAGCGTGGCGCTGCTCTTGCTGGTCGGCGTCGGTTCTCTGGTTGGTTTCCTTTCCGGTCTCCTAGGCGTGGGCGGCGGCTTTTTGATGACGCCGATCCTGATCATGATCGGGATTCCCGCCACGGTGGCCGCCGCCAGCGATTCCTGCCAGATCGTCGCGGCCTCTTCCTCGGGCCTGGCGGCCCATTTCCGCCTCGGCAACGTGGACGTGAAGATGGGTCTGGTGCTGCTGGCCGGCGGCATATCCGGAGCGTCCGTGGGAGTGGAAGTCATCAAGTGGTTACGCCAGATCGGCGATGCCGCCGTGCTCATCGACATCACTTATGTCGTGATGCTTACTTTGATCGGGGGTCTGATGCTGGCGCAATCGCTGAGGACGTTAAGCCGGGGGCGCGCGCTCAGAAATCACTCGAAGAGCGTCCGGCCCCTGGCCTTCGGCCGGCGGCTGCCCCTGCAGATGGAATTCCGGCGATCGGGCGTGCGCCACTGTGTTTTCGTTCCATTTCTCTTATGCAGCGCAGTCGGTTTCCTGGCCGCAATCATGGGAGTCGGCGGCGGCTTTATCATGCTGCCGATGATGGTCTATGTTCTCGGCATGCCGGCCCACGTCGCGGTGGGAACGAGTCTGTTCCAGATCCTGTTCATGTCCAGCGGCATCACCATCGAACAGGCGTCGCTCAACCACACCGTGGATGTCGTGCTCGCCTTGACCTTGGCCCTCGGGTCGACGATCGGGGCACAGTTCGGCGCCGCCGCGAGCAAGCGGCTGCGGGGCGAACAGTTGGTGATTATCCTGGCGATTCTGGCGCTGCTGGTGGCGGCCAAGATGCTGGTGGGCCTTTCCGCCACACCGCCGTCGATGCTCGAGCCGGCCGTCGAGGTCTCGACGGCGGCGCCTCCGGCTGACGTCCTTTCCGCTTGAGCCGCTTCCCCGCCCGCCGGCTCGGCCGGCCGGACGCCGGCGACGGTCGCTCGTAGTTCCCACCTGCCTGCGGCTATCATGGCAACAGGACGTCAGGATTCATGTCCGTAGTGACCATCTCCCGGGGCTCGTTCAGCGGCGGCAAGAAACTGGCTGAGTGTCTCGCCCAGCGGCTCGGCTACCGCTGCATCGACCGTGACGTCATCGTCGAAAAGGCGGCCGCCGCCGGCGTGTCCCAGCAGGAGCTGCACGAAGCTCTCCAGAAGCCGCCGACGTTCCTCGAACGGTTTACTCACAAGAAGTACCTCTACCTGACCCTGATCCAGGCAGCTCTGGCCGACGAGGTTCGCACCGGGCGCGTGGTCTATCACGGCAACGCCGGTCATCTGCTCCTCACCGCCGGCCCCCCAGTCTTGCGGGTGCGGCTCATCGCCCCCTTGAGGCTCCGCGTGGCGATGGCGCGGGAACGCCTGCGACTGACTGAGCAGGAAGCGGTGGACTACATCCGCCGCCGTGACGACGAACGCCGGCGGTGGACTCAGTATCTGTACGGGGCCGATTGGGGCGACCCGTCGCTTTATGACGTCGTCGTCAACATTGAGTACATCACCGTTCCGGAGGCTTGCCGGGCTTTGGCGGCCCTGGTTCGCGCCCGGGCCTCGTACGAGTTCGGCCCCGAGTATCGCGCCATTCTCGAAGACCTCGCCACCGCCAGCCGCGTCCGCGCCAAGCTCGCGCTGACGCCGGAAACCTCCCACCTGGAATTCAGCGTCCTCTCCCGAAACGGCGTCGTCCACCTTCGGGGCAAGGTTCCGAATCTCGATCTTCTTCCCCGAATCGAACAGATCGCAGTCTCGGTGCCCGGCGTCCAGAAAGTGAACCTCACTGAGGTTTCGCCGGCTCCCCAGGTTTGAAGGGCGCGTGCGCAACCGGCTGTGAAATCAACGAGTCCAGACGGTATTGTGGCAATTCCCGACAGGCGCGGCCCGAGCAGGTGTCCAACGGTGCGACGGAAGACCATGCCAAGGCGCGGCGCCCGGGATGCCGGTCTCGGCGTCCCGGTTCAAGCCCCGGATTGTGCGCCGCCGTTCGAGCGCCCTGCTGAGGGACCGGGGTGGTCTCCGAGGACGCCTGAAGGGGCCCGGATCATTCGTCCCCTCCCCGGCGCCGTGGCTCCCCGTGGTCGTATCATACGTTCTAAAGGCGTTCCCAGGCCCGGCCGGCCTTGTCCGGCTGAGAACCGGGGGTGTCCGGGGACTTTCTCGATGTTCGGCATTCAGGCTCTTCTTGTTCGCGCCGCCGCTTTACTGTTGGTCCTGCCGGCCGGGTTGGCTGCCGCAGGCGCAGCCGGCCAGCGCCTTGTCTTCGTCGCCGACTCGCGCCGCTATGCCGGCTGGCAAGCCTGGTTTACGAACCTTTACAACGAGAGTCTGGCGCAGTTCACGCTGCTGACCATCGTACTCGTGCCGTTGCTGGCGCTGGCGCTGAGCAGCGTGATGGGGTTTTTTCTCAGCCGCACCGGAATCGACCTGAAGTCCCGGCCTGGCGGCGGCGCACACTGATCGGACTGTTCTTGAGAAAGGTGAAGGCATAGAGACGATGGACTGGCTCCACATGACCATGCCGATCGCCGGGGTCGAGGTCTTCTGGCCCGGATTGGTGATTCTCGGCCTGGGCGTCGGCATCATCGGGAGTTTCTTCGGCATGGGCGGGGGATGGATGGTCACCCCCGGTCTGAACATCCTCGGCTTCCCCATGGCATTCGCGATCGGCACCGACATCACCTCCATGGCGGGCAACTCCTTGATTTCAACGATGCGGCACGCCAGATTCGGCAACGTCGATTACCGCCTGGGCGCCGTTATGGTGATCGGGACGGTAAGCGGTTTCGAGGCCGGGGCCCAGATGATCATGTGGCTCGAGTCCCTCGGCCACGTCGATCTGTTCGTCCGGGTCGGCTATCTCGTTTTGCTGGCCCTGATCGCCTGGGTGATCTTCACCGATGTCCAGGCCAAGCGGCGCCGGGATGCGGAACTCCGGGCCGCCGGCCGGGCCGCTTCGGGCGACGAGGGCGGAATCCAGTGGCACAGGAAGTTCCACCGGCTTCGCATCCCGCCGATGATCCATTTCAAGACCTCCGGCATCTATTGCTCAGTCTGGCTGCCCATCGGCGTCAGCTTCCTCACCGGGTGGCTGGCCGGGATCCTGGGCATCGGCGGCGGCTTGATCCGATTGCCCGCCCTGATCTATTTGATCGGCGTGCCGACCCATGTGGCCGTCGGCACCGATCTTTTCGAAGTCGTCATCAGCGCCTTGTATGGCTGCGGCTCCTACACTTACAAAGGGCGCACGGAACTCCTCGCGGCGGTCATCATGCTGTGCGGGGCCGCGCTCGGGGCCCAGATCGGCGCGGTGGCGACCAAGTACGTCAAGGGTTACGGAATCCGGCTCTTCTTCGGCGTGGCGGTGGCCGGCTGCGGGCTCTCGATCGCTTTCAAACTGGCCGCCTCGGCCTTTCCGGCGGCGCGCTGGTTCTTTGACCCGGCCGCGGCAGTACTGATCCTCGGTCTCGTGGTTGCCCTGGCGGGTTTCATCGTCTTCAAGTTCCTGCGCGGGGCGCGCGAAGAGATCGCCATGAAGCGGGCGCAGCAGAGAAGCTACGTGGAGAAGTGAGGATGGGAGCGATCTTCAGCCTATGCCGCCGAAGCGCTCCGGCGGCGGCTGCGGCGCTCTGGCTGGCCGCTTGCGGGGGGTTGGGGAAGGTCGAACAGGGTATCGTGATCGCCGCCGACGGCGAAGTGCTCACCTTGATCCTTGACTCGAATCCCGGCGGCGAGCCGCGGTATGATCGGCTGCCGCCGGTGAAGGTGAGGATTCCGGAGGACCCCGATCAAATGGGGCCCGCCCCTGCCGCCGGCGAATTGCTCGGCCTCGATACCGCCGCCGGACGCGTTGCCGTATACGACCGGGCGGCGGGGCGGATCCTCACCATCCGCTTTGAACTCGTCGAGCTGACGGGCGGTGTCTACCCCGACGATCCCCGGGTCAACGGCGGGCGGCTGCCCCGGATCGATGAGCAGCGCGGCGCCGTCACCCTCTACTGGCCGCGGACGCGGGAGCTCGCCACGATCCGTGTCGATCCGAAATACCTCCGATTGCCGCCCGATACCTGGCGCGCCGGGGACGAAGTCCGATACTACTTCAAAGATCCCGGCCGGGCCCTGCGCATGATGAACGTCTCGAAGGCCGGTCTTCAATAAGAGTCCCCCCGGGCGGCGAGGGCCGTTGCCGCCGTCCTTCGCCTTACTGCCGTCCACGATTCCGGCTCTCTTCACCGGGTTCTGGGTGTTGGAGGTCCCGTGCTACAGTGAAGCCAGCGGGGATGTTCCACTGGCCTTTCAGGCGGAAGCAGAGCGCGGAGCCTCCGGCCCCGAAACCGGTGGACGGGCTACAGCGGTTACGTGAGAAGTACCGGAATTTCCGCGAGCTGCTGGCGCTGAACACTGAATGCCTGGAGGTGATCGTCGGCCTCCAGGAGGATCTCACCTATATCCCGCCCCGCCGTGAGATCGTGGGGCCGCGGCTGGATTCCATATTCACCAAAGCTCGCGGCATCGTCTCCGCGCTCGACAGGCTCGTGGGATTTCGGCAGGTGAAGCTCTACGAGGCCCTGGATCGCCAGCAGGACGAGGTCGAGCGCTACATCGCGGTGCGGGAAGAGCTCTCCCAGCCCCGCATGGCCGCCTGGATGTACGAGATCGGCATGGAGGACGTCGCCGAGGTTGGCGGGAAGGCCGCCGCCCTTGGTGAGGTGCGCCGGAAACTGGGCATTCCGGTGCCGGCCGGCTATGTCCTGACCACCGAAGCGTACTGGCAGTTTTGCGGCGTGCCGAACTGGCGCAAGATTCGCGACTCGATCCACGAACTCGAGCCCAACGATCTGGATGCCCTGCGCGAAGTCTCCGGCATGCTCCAGGAAACGGTGATGGAAACCCCGCTGCCCCGGGCTATCGAAGTAGCTCTGCTCGACCGCGCCCGGGCAATGGGAGCCAAACGCTTCGCCGTGCGCTCGAGCGCCGTCGGCGAGGGGCCGGAGGGGGGCGCCCGCACGCTCGCCGGGCAGTTTCTCAGCGTCATCAACGTGCCGGTCGAGGGCCTGGTCGAAGCTTACAAGCGGGTCGTCGCCAGCCGCTTCAGCGAACGGGCGCTCGCTTACCGCCTCTCGACCGGCCTGCTCGAAGCCGAAACGCCGATGGCCGCCCTCGTGCTGCCGGTGATCCGGGCGAGGGCCTCCGGCATCCTGTACACCCGGGACCCGGGCAACCCGAAGAGCAAGGAGCTGTGGATTACCGCCACCCGCGGTCTCGGCCTGGACATCGCCAGCGGGAAGATGCCGGCCGACCTGTTCGTCGTCTCCCGGAGACGGCGTTACCAGACCATCGAAGCGCACATCGCCCGGAAACAACAGGAGATTCTGCTGCGTCCGGAGGGCGGCGTCGAACACCGCGAGCTTCCCCTGGAGGAATCGGGGGCCCCGAGCCTCGGACCCGAGGCAGTGGCCAGACTGGCCGAGTATGGCGTCAGGCTCGAGGAGTACTTCGGGGCGCCGCAGGATGTCGAATGGTCGCTCGATGAGGAAGGCAGGATCTGGATTCTCCAGACGCGGCCCCTGGCCGTGGTGGAGGCCGCCAAAGGCCGGGGGAAGCCGAAAGCGAAGGAAAAACCACTCGTCTCGGGCGGACGGACCATCTACCCCGGACAGGTCTCCGGACCGGCATACCGGATCGAAGACCTCCACCGCTGCGGCGAGCCTCCGGACGGGGCTGTCGTGTTCCTGCGGCGAGCCTCCCCGGAAATCGTCAAGCTCTTCCCGCGGATCACCGGGTTGGTGGCTGAATGGGGCAACGTCGCCGGACACGCGGCGGCGCTGCTGCGGGAGTTCAAGATCCCGTCGGTGTTTCTCATGGAGGGAGCCCTCGAGAAGATCAGCCCTGGCGAGACCGTAAGCCTCGACTCGATCCGCACCGCCATATACTCCGGCCGGCTGTGGGAGAGCCGGCCGGCGGACCGTACAGGAGCGGTCTCGCCGCGCGATGCCTCTGACGATCCGATCGGCACTCATATCCTGAGACTCAACCTGCTCGATCCTCAGGCCCACGATTTCCGTCCTGCTGGATGCAGATCGATCCACGACGTCTTGCGCTATTGCCACGAGAAGGCCATCGAGGCCATGTTCACCGTCAACGACGTGGAACTGGAACAAGGGGCGGTCCCCGCCAAGCATCTCAAGACCCATCTCCCATTGAACCTGTCGGTTCTGGATCTGGGAGGCGGTCTCAGGATGGAGGATTCCTCCGCCGGTGAAGTCACCCCGGAAGAAATCGTCTCACTGCCCTTCAAGGCTCTCTGGCGGGGTGTCACGCACCCTCAGGTGAGCTGGAAACGCGAGATGCCGGTCAGTCTGAGCGATCTGGCTTCGGTTGTGGCCGGCTCGCTAAGACCTCAGGACTACCTCACCCGGCCGCTGGGCGGAAAGAGCTATCTGCTGGTGGCCGAAGAGTATATGAATCTGAACGCCCGGCTGGCCTATCATTTCACTCTCGTCGATGCCAGCCTCACCGAGATCCCCAGCAAGAACTACATCGCCTTCCGTTTCGTCGGGGGCGGCGCCACCCCTTTCCGCAAGAACTTGCGGGCCATTTTTGTCGAGCAGGTCCTGGCCCATTACGGCTTCCTTGTAGATCGCCGGGGCGACCTGGTCAACGCCTGGCTGAAGAAAGCTCCGGCGCCGGAGACGTTCGACGCCCTCGATATTCTCGGCCGCCTGCTTGCTTGCGCCAGCCAGCTCGATATGTTCATGAGTTCTCACGAGGTTATGCGGTGGCACGTCCGCCAGTTCCTGGAGGGCAACTACCGGTTCGCGCGCCGAGAAGGAGATGCCCGGGCCGCCGGCGGTGCGCGTCCCGCTTGACCGGCGGAAACAGCCCTCGCTAGCCTGATCCTTGGCCCCCGGAACCTGCAATCCGCCCCGCATTGTCTTGGCCGGCCTGGCCGGCGACTCGGGAAAAACCCTCGTGTCGCTCGGCCTGCTGCTCGCGGCCCGCGAAGCCGGCTTCCCGGTGGCCGCCTTCAAGAAAGGCCCCGATTACATCGACGCTGCCTGGCTGCGATGGGCGTCCGGCCGCCAGGCCCGGAACCTCGACAGCTACTTGATGGGGTTCGAAAAGTGCGCCGCTTCGTTCGTTCGCCATTCGGCGCGGGAGGGGTTGAACGTCATCGAAGGCAACCGCGGGCTGTTCGACGGCGCCGACCCGGAAGGGACGCACTCCACGGCCGAGTTGGCCAAGCTCCTCGGCGCCCCCGTCTTGTTGATCCTCAATGCTACGAAAGTCACCCGCACGGCGGCGGCGTTCGTGTTGGGCTGCCAGTATCTCGATCCGAAGCTGCACGTGAGCGGGGTGATCCTCAACCGCGTCGGCACCGTGCGGCAGGAGCGTATCTTGCGTGAGGCCATCGAGAACGCTTCCGGGGTTCCTGTGCTCGGCGTGCTGCCGAAGGTGCGGCCGGAGAGGGTGCTGCCCGGACGCCACCTGGGATTGATCACCCCGGCCGAGCATCCCCGGATCGGAGAGGTCGAGGCCAACGTCCTGACGCTCGTTCGGGACAACGTGGATTTCGACCGGATCCTCGAGATCGCCCGCAGCACGCCGCCCCTGCCGGAGCCCCCCGTTGATCGCGCGCCGCTGCCCGACGGCTCCGGCGTCCGGATCGGCTTCGTCACCGATTCGGCGTTCACCTTTTACTACCCGGAGAACCTGGAAGCGATCGAGGCATCAGGCGCGCAGCTGGTCCCGGTCTCACCGCTGGAGTCGTCCGGCCTGCCGCCGGAGTTGCACGCTCTCTACATGGGCGGCGGCTTTCCGGAAACGCACGGGCTGCGCCTGTCGGAGAACCGCGCCTTCTTGAGGAGCCTCCGGGAGACGGCGCTGGCTGGGCTGCCGGTCTACGCCGAGTGCGGCGGGCTGATGCTGCTGGCCCGGGCGATCCGCTGGAAGGGCGAGCGCTATGAGATGGCCGGCGTGCTCCCTGTCGAAGTCGAGGTCACCGCCCGCCCTCAGGGCCACGGCTACACCGAGCTCACCGTGGACCGCCCGAATCCGTTTTACCCGGTGGGGCTGCGCTTCCGCGGCCACGAGTTCCACTACTCGCGGATCGTCCCCGGCGAGGAGATGCCCGCCGCCGCTTGCGCCGTCACCCGGGGCGCCGGCTCCTACGACTTCCGCGACGGCCTCGTGGTCGAAAACACCTTCGCCGCTTACACCCACGTCCACGCGCTGGCGACGCCGGAGTGGGCGGCGGGGCTGCTGGGCGCCGCCCGGCGGTACGCGGATCAGGCGTAGGCGAGCGGCCCGTTCACCGCGTGCGTTCCAGGATCGACTCCATCAGCACCACCGTATAGGGCTGCCACGTCGAGAGCAGCCAGTTCAACCGCACCGTTCCATCCGCCAGAATGTGGGTGAAACGCGGGATCAGGTACGGCCCGTACAGTTCCCCTTTGGCGCCCAACTGCGGCGTCTTGCCGTCGCCGATGTAGCGGCCGTAGGCCGGCCCCCAGCCGTAGTCCTTGGCCGGGTCGAACAGGACCATCGAGTCGCTCCACGGTCCCCAGGGCTGCGTCGCCGCACGCAGCCGGATGGTCTTCTGCTGGGCGTTGTAGGTGGCCAGCCATAGGCCAAGTTCAGCGCTGTAGTGGATCAGCGGCTCGCCGAACGCCCAGGCGTGCATGGCGCGGCTCTCCGGGCTGAGTCCCGGGCCGTGCTCGATGCGGAACAGCGCCATGGCGTCGGACTCCTTCGGCGACCAGGTGAGCTGCGGGTCGCCCCCCGCCGGGAACTGCGCTCCGGAGAGGAACCGCACCGCCTGCCGGTCACCCGCCCGCAGGCTCTCGAGCGGCGCCGCCGCCAGGTACACGTCGGGATTGTCGTGGTTCCCGCTGCCGAAGATCAACACCCACTGGTCCGAACTGCAGGCCGTCATTCCCGGCAGCGGGCCGCTCACCGGCGCCGCCGCGATATCGATGAAGTGCGTCCGGCCGAAGTCGTAGACTTTCCGGAACGTGTAGCCGCCGTCCTCGGAGCGGGCCAGCAACGACCTTCCCGCCGAGTCCACCGCAAACCAGACGAACATCGTCTTGCCGTCGCTCAGTCCCGCCACCGGCACGTTGAGCGTACCCAGGTCCACGCAGTCGTCCTTGCCCTCGTCCGGGCAGGAGATGCGCGGATTGGCGTAGCCCCGGCCGCGGCTCGGGTCTTTGAGGAACGTCAACCGGAACTCTTCTGGTCCTTTCGCCTCGGTCCAGGCGATGGCGTCGTCGTGGCGCTCGTCCCAGCCGGGCGCCTCGGGGTCGGAGTCGCCGAAGAGGAAGTAGAGCTTGCCGCCGTGCTCGAACGGGGCCCCGAGGTCGGTCTGGGCGATGCCGAAGCGCGTTTCGGTCTGCTGGCGGGTCGGCTTCAGCGTCTCGAAGTCCAGGTCCCCGATCACCTGCTCGAGCTTGCGCGTCGTCAGCAGCCGGAACGGCGGCCCGTTCTCCGCGCTTTGCGTGCCGGAGCCGGCCTGGCCGAGCTCGAACTCCATGCGGCCGACGTTCAGGTTGTAGGTGACGAAGCCGCCGCCCGAAGCGGTGAAGTAAAAGTGCCGCGGCCCGGCGTCCTTCGGGATGATGCTCGGGATGTAGCCGCCCGGGAACATGCCGGCTCTCCGCCACGGTCCCCACGGCTTCGGCGCTTCGTAGAGAACGCCGGCCGGGATTGGATCCTTGACTCCCGGCAGCCCGAGCTGCTCGCCCGGCGCGATGTCGGCCAGACCGGAGAGGAACAGGTAGCGCCCGGCGCCCTCGTGGTAGATGGCCGAGCCCTGAGCGGCCGTCGCCAGCCCTTCGAGGGGAGCCGCTTTGTCCCGCTCTTCGTATCCCACCCAGCGCGGTTCGCCGCCGTTCTTCCAGCCGGCGAAGTATTCGTAGGCCCGGTAGTCCAGCACCGGATCCGGCCCCCCGCCGCTCCGCACGCGCACCCGGGCCAGGTAGACCTGCTGCAGCTCCGGCTCCTCGCCGATCTCCTCGCCGATGCCGAGACCGTAGAGGTACCCGTCCCGGTTCAGCCGGTAGGCCTGGCCCATGTTGATGAACATCATCACCCGGAAGGGGCTGTCTTCGCCCCACGGCGAGTCCGGAATGGCCTTCCAGGACTCTCCGTCGTTGTCCGAATAGGCCACGTAGCCGTAGGTCGGCTCGCCCGGCGGGTAGTGCAGGTGCATGTACATCCGGCCGCCGATGAAGACCAGGCTGGAGGGTTTGTCGGAGTGCTCGAACACGCGCAGGTCGCCGTAAGGGATATGCCGGCTCACCACGCACTGGTTGGGTCCGTCACAGGTCTCGAACTTCGGCGCCGGGCCTCTCAACTCCACCAGGCCCGCCGGCGTGTACTGGCACAGCGGCAGGCACTGCGCGCAACTGAAGACCTGGCAGTACTCGTTGTCCGCCTCCTTCGGGCGGTAGCAGCCCGGCGACTCCTCGACGTATGCCTCGTCGAACTCGTCCGGCTCGTCCATCAGCAGCGTCGGCAGGCAGCCGTTCATCCCGGTGGCGTCGCCGAAGGCCAGGAACAGCCGGTCGTCGTCGTCCCAGGTGGCTGTCCACAGGTCGCCGGGATAAGGGATCTTCACGAAATCCCCGGCGATCCGGACCGATTCGATCACCCCGCTCCGGGCTGCGCCCGCCGCCTTGCCGCCGGCCGGTTCCGCCCCGGCGCCCTCGCCCAGCAGCAGCACCGCCGCGATGAACAACAACGCCTGTCTTTTCATCGAAACACCTCCTCTGCGGTTCGCTCTTACGGTTCCGGATCTGCCGCCGCAGGCGCCGCCGTCCCCGGAGCCTCGGTTCTTCTCTATTTCCTGCGAATGACGTAAGTGTGGCGCGGCTCGGTGTAGAAGCCGCCATGAATCTCGAACGGCCGGCCCTCGGCCGTCACGTCCTCCACGGTGGCGTCGCCGCTCACCGGGTACGGGAAGCGTTTGAACGAGAACAAGACGATGTCGTCGGAACCGTCTTTCGTCCAGGCCACCCCGAGCCATTCGTCGCCCCGGCCCACCAGATGCCGGTGCTGCATCCATGGCAGCACGCGCATGTAGTCGCGGTTCGTCTGCACGATCATGTCCACCTGGCTGTCGGACCACTGTTCGGTCAGGCTCAGGCTGAAGATCGACACGATGCCCTTGGAGGCCAGCGTCCGGTAGTAGCTGTCGCCCCGGATCATCGTGTCGGCCGCATACCGGTAGAGGCCGTACTCGCGGCCCTCGATCTTCTCGAACGCCGCCCAGGCCTCCTCCGCCCCGCCGCCGAAGAACGAGCCCTCCCAGCCGAACCCGCCGCCGGAGATGCCGAATGGGCTTACGCCCTCGATATAGATCTGGTTCAGCTCCATCTCCCGCCACGCCTTCTGCATCTCGATGGACCGCACCAGCGACGGGACCGGCTGCCGCGCCCGTCCGTCGGGGTAGACGCCGAACGTCAGCCACGAGTCCACCAGGAAGCCGGCGAACGGGGCCGTCTGGTTGAGCCGCTGCATCTCGCCGACGGCGTAAGAGAACCACCCGCTGTCCATCCGCACGCCGACGATGTCTCCGTAGTCGGCGTCCTCGGGCACGCCGGAGATCTTCCAGCGGATCCAGTCGGGATTCTCGACGAGCAGCGGCGAGGAGTTCGACAGGTGCCCCGGCGTCACCCACAGCAGCAGGTCGATGCCCAGATCCCGGGCCTTCTGCGACAGGTAGCGAAAGCCCTCCTCGCCACCGAGAGCCGGGCTTACCTTCATCGACCACGGCGCGTTGTTCGAGCCGAACGACCGGCTTCCGTCCAGGTACTTCTCCGGCGGATGATGCGCGTCGGCGTCCCACGGCCCGTCCAGCATGAAGGCGGCGAAACGCCCTTGCTTGGCCGTATACAAGTGCGTTTGCGCCACCTGATAGAAGACAGATGCGCCCAGCGGCGGAGACTGGTTGCCGGGATCGAAGCCGGAGTCCAGATAGCTGTGCCAGAGCAGCGGCCGGGGCTCGGTGCGCCCCACTCCCATCTGCTTGCGGTACATGTCGCCGAGCGCATCGCACAGCCTGGTCCACTCGTCCACCGCCGCCCATTTCGACGGGAACTCCACGCCGGTCCACAACCACAGCTTGGCCGGGCTCTCCCGCTGCGATCCTGTTCCCAGTGGAATCCGCAGCTCCAGCACGTGCCGGTCGCCGTCCTGGTTCACCGCCACTTCGGCGCCCACCACCCGGTCGAAATAGCTCACCACCGCGCCCCTCAGGCCCCCGGCGAAGTAGTAGGGCTGTGCATCGCCGAAGTACCACTTCGACGGAATCGCCTGTTCACTCAGGAAATCGATCTGCTGCTCGTACCAGCGGCCCCAGGTCTGCTGGAGACTCCAGTCGCCGTAGCGCAAACGGACCGGTTCCGTCACCCGCAGCCAGGCCGCCCGCTCCAGCCCCGAGAGCCGCACCTTCCAGCTCAACCCCACGTAGGTCCGTCCGCCGAGCATCTTCTCAACCGGAGTGAACGTCCAAGTCATCTCGCCCGTCTCGCCTCCCTCGGCCACCTGAAGCCGAATCGAGGCCTCGTCGGACCCGGCGGCGCTGCCCAGGTAGGCCGCCTTTTCCAAGGAAACCTTGCGGATTTCCCGCCCGCCTCGCCGCGGCCACACGTATCCGGCCTGTTTGCGCTCTTGGAGATAGGCCTTCCAATCCACGGTGGCGCCTGACTCGCCCGGCGAGAGCACCTCGAGTTCCGGAGCCGGCGCCGGCCCGGCCAGGATCTCCTCGTCGCCGATCCACAGCCCGTCGAAGCCCGCGATGCCCCCCTCGCTCGACCGCCGCAGGCTCACCGCCACCTTTGCCGGAAAGGCGATCGTAATCCGCTCCTGCGTCTCCGTCACCGAAGGCCTGTCCTCCGGGTAAGAAGGCGCGCCGGCGGCCCCGCCGCTCGTCTCGACCCCCCGCCCGCGCCAGAAGACCACCGCCCGGTGCGACGACTCGGGCGCGTCGCTGAAGACCACCTGCATTTCCCCTCCGTCGGGGCAAAACACCGGCGCCAGCGCCTTCGCATCCAGTTTCGCCGAGACGTGGAGCGCGGCCAGGATGGCTTCAACTGCCCGCAGCCGGAGCCAGATGGTCCGCGCCCCCTTCAGAGCCTCCGGCAACGACGCCTCCACCTCCACGTTGTCCTTTCCGCCCGGCGAGCTCCACACCTGGCTCCATGTCTCGCCGTCGCTCGAGAGCGAGATCTCCACGCCTCCGCCCGTGTCATGGATCAACGTCTTGCCGCCTGCGGTCGCCAGCCGGAACTCCCGCACCGGCATCCCGAAGTCGAACTTGTAGATCAGATCCCCGTTCCAGCCCAGCGCGTCGCCGCGGGTGTGCAGGGCGAGGATCTCCGACGGCAGCCGGTAGGCGTCGAGCAGCACCTTCGGTTTGGGATGGTCCGCCGGCAGCGCCAGCAGGTTCTCGAACTCCTCGCCGGGCTCCGCCGCCTGGGTTCTTCCGCGGAAGTGCCGCTGGAAATTGTCCGTGTAGGAGAACGCCGCCGTGCCCCACGTGCGCAGCACCAGCGAAGCCCCCGTCGGCATCACCCCCATGAGCTGCCGGCCGTTCAGCGCCGGCGCCGCCAGCCGGTCCACGGCCAGCACGCCCAGCTCGAGATCCGAAGCCGTCGCCCCGCGGATCGTTACCGTTTGCGGCGACTGCGTGATCTCCGCCTGGCCCGCCGGCCGGACATCATAAGGGGGAGCCAGGCGCGGCTGCGCCAGTGCCCCGGCTCCTGGCTGGAACAAACAAACGGCTGCCGCAGCGGCTGTTCTGATCGAAGCCCAGTGCATGAACGGTCTCCTTTCCGGACGCTGCGCATGCCGCCCCCCGCGCATCCGCGCCGCCCCTCAGCTTTCGCTTCAACTGCTTCATTAGTCCAGTACGAACAGTGGCTCAGGCCGTCTACAAAAAGAAAAGAGACGAGGCCCCACTGAGCGGATGGCCGGTACGGCGGGCGCGGCCATTGATATGGAGCCTGCACGCAGCCTCTGAGGACTTTGCTCACCGCCTGGCTTGGCAAAGGGGGGAGCCGCCCAGTCCGGGGATCGCCGCGATACTGTACTCACTGGCATAGATCGGACGCCGGCCGCGATTCTTTAGGAATCTTCCCTGCGGATCAAAGCGCAGTCGGGAGCTGGTGTTCGCACCTCGCCGGCGGTTCGTGCCGGTCTCGCCGCGCTATCATGGCGGTTTCATGTTCCTGGCCGGCGCCACGATCGAGAACTTCCGGGCTATCCGCCGCTTGGAGATCTCGTTCGACGAAACCACGGTTCTCATCGGCGAGAACGGCAGCGGCAAGACCAGCATTTTCGATGCCCTCCACGCTTGCCTGGGGCTTCGGGGTAGAGGCCCCGAGATCCTCTTCGAGCGGCACCACTTCCGTCCCGCCGACGGCGGCGGCCTGGAACCCGTCCGGATCGTGCTCCTCTTCAAGGAGCGGGAACCCGGCGAATGGACGCCAGAGCAGCGGCGCCGCTTCGGCCCCGTGCTGGCGAACGTCAGCGACGGCCGCGCCGCCGTCCGCTGGGAAGTGCGCGCCCGGTGGGACGAGGCCCGGAGCGCCACCCGCGTCGAGTGCCGCTTCCTCGACGGCGAAGGCCGCGAGCTGGGCCACCCGGCCGTCCCTGACCTGGTCCACGAGCTCCGGCGCCTGAACCCGTTCCTGATCTTCAGCGCCAACGACCACCGCTACCGGCCGGCGGCCGGTTCCGAAGCGGCCCGGGTGGACGATCTGCTGGCCCGGCCCCGCCGTACGCCGCAGGACTTGGAGGGCCTGACGGCGGAGATCTATGACAAGCTTTCCGAAGGCTGGGAATCGCTCACTCCCGCCGAAATGCGCAAGGCGCGGGCTGCCGCCCGGCGTATTTGGCGGAGGCTGGTACACCCGCGAAGGCAAACCCCCGCCCCGGCCGGCAATGAACACCACCTGCCGAGCGGCGGCGCGCAAAGCCTGGCGCCGCTGCTCGTCTTCGGCGCGATCCTCCGCGCCCGCGGCGCCCGGCCGCTGGAGCCCGACGTCGAACCGATCTTCGGGGCCGAGCACTTCGGCGCCCATCTGCACCCCACCACCCTCGGCTCGGTGCGCTACGTCCTGGAGACGCTGCCGGTGCAGAAGCTGATCTCCACCTACTCGCCCGAGTTGGTCTCCGCCCTCCCTTTGCGCTACCTGCGCCGCATCGTCCGGCGGCGCTCCGGTACCGACGTCTACCGGTTCGACGGCGCCGGCCTCCCCGCCGACGACCTCCGGCGCCTGGCCTACCACATCCGCGCCCGCCGCGGCGGAGTCCTGTTCGACCGCTGCTGGCTGTTGGTCGAGGGCGAGACCGAGTTCTGGCTGTTGCCGGAAATGGCCCGCATCATGGGCTACGAGTTCGACGCCGAGGGCGTCGGCATGGTGGAGTTCGCCCAATGCGGCATCGGCCCGATCCTCGAGTTGGCCCGGGCCCTGGGCATCTCCTGGCACCTCGTCGCCGACGGCGACGAAGCCGGCGAACACTACGTGCGCGCCGCCCGGGAGTACGTCGCCGGCGGGCCGGCGGAGGACTACATCACGCGCCTGCCCGACGCCGACATGGAGCATTACCTGTGGAGCTCCGGCTACGCCGGCGTCTATCTCAGCGCGGCCGGACAAAGCGGCCGCCGGTCCCGCCGCCACCGGGAAGCCTCGATCCGCCGGGCCATCCACACCCACAGCAAACCGTTTCTGGCGCTGTCGGTGATCGAGGCGTGCCGCGAGCCCGATTCTCCGGGCGTGCCGCCGGTAATCGAAGCTGCCATCCACACCGCCGTCCGCCTCGCGAGGGAGAATTGATTCTCCCTCGTGTCGTTCCCGTCCGGGCTGGAGTAGGATGGTCGCATGCGACGGAGAGCATTCATCCAAACTCTTTCCGCCGGCGCCCTCGCCGGCAGTCTTCAGACCGCCCGGCCGCAGCCGAAAGGCCGCCTGAAGCAAGCTGTCTGCCGGGGCGTGTTCCGTGGCTCCGGCTTGGACTTCGAGGGCATGTGCCGCGAGGCGGCGCGGCTCGGCGCCAAAGGATTCGACCTCCGCGGGCCGCAGGACTTCCCGGTGATCAAGAAATACGGTCTGCTGCCGACCATGGTCCCGGGGGGCAGCCGCATCAAGGCCGGAATCAACGACAAGACGCTCCACGCCGGGATCGAGAAGCGCATGCGCGAGGCGCTGAAGGCCGCCGCCGAGGCGGGCGCGCCCAACGTCATCGTGCTCGCCGGCGACCGCAAGGGCATCTCCGACGAGGAAAGCCTGGAAAACTGCGTCGCCTTCCTTAACAGAATGAAGGCCCAGGCCGAGGACCTCGGCGTCACCCTCTGTATGGAGCTGCTCAACAGCAAGGTGAACCACCCCGGCTACGTGTGCGACCACACGGCCTGGGGAGTCGAGGTCTGCAAGCGGGTGAACTCGCCCCGGGTGAAACTGCTCTACGACATCTACCACATGCAGATCATGGAGGGCGACGTCATCCGCACCATCCGGGAGAACATCGACTACATCGCCCACTTCCACACCGCCGGCAATCCCGGCCGCCACGAGTTCGACGATACCCAGGAGCTCAACTACCGGGGCATCTGCAAGGCCATCGCCGACCTCGGCTTCACCGGCTATATCGCCCATGAATACACGCCCACCAAAGATCCGCTGGACACCTTGAAAAAAATGATGGAGATCTGCGACGTCTGAGGCGGGCGGGGGGAGGCTCACCCCGCGCTGCCGGGCTCGATCACGCGCAACCGCGGAGCATCGTGCGCCAGCGGGCGATAGAAGGGCCGCCGCCACGGCCCGAGCCGGTAGTAGCCGATGATGCCGCACGGCGCATAACCCAGAAGCCTTGGCGGTCCCAGCGCCGCTCCCGCCCGCGGCATGATGGCCGCCACGGCGCGCCGGTAGCCGGCCTTCTTCAGTTCTTGCAGTGTCGCGATTGCCCGGGCGGTGGCGATTCCTTTCCGCCGGTATTCGGACCGGGTCCAGGATTGGTACAGATAGGCGTCGCCGGCCTCGAGTTCCACCCAATAGCCGAGATACGGCACCCAGATGCGGCCGAAACCCACCCACACCACTTGCACGATGCGCCCGGCGTGGCGGGCCACATAACAATGATGGCCGCGCCGGAGCCGCGCGCGGGCTTCCTCCACGCTCACCTCCGGGTGGAAGCCGGCGAGGTCGTCTACCTCGGCTGGATGCAGACGCCCGCACTCGACCGGAATCTCCGGCGTCACCAAAGGAATCTTCTCATCGAGCTGCTTGGCAAACACCCACAAACGGCGGTAGACCGTCTCGCCGAGAATCCGGTCGAGCAAAACCAACGGCCCGTCCTCGCGCCAGATCTCTCCCGCCCGTTTGAGTATCGCGGCCGGCGGGCGCGGGGCGCCGGCAGCGGCTCTGGCCGAGGGCTCGTCAGTCGCGCACTGCATATTCGAAATCCCGGAACTTCCCGTTCCGGGCAGGCATGAACTCCGTCAGGCGGACCTCCACGTCGAAGTCCTCTTCCAGGGCCTCCCGGACGGCGGCCCCCAGCCTGCGGCAGCGCTCCTCGGGCCATGGCTTCCGTACGCAGACGCGGATCGTAATGTGCGCCCGGCCGTCCTGGACCACCCGGTACTGGTCGATCTCCGGAAACCGGCGAATCACCGCCTGAAGCCTCCATGAAGCTTGCACCCGCCCGCTGGGCAGCCGCACCAGATCGTCTTGCCGTCCCGCCGGAGCGGTGATCCGCGGGAAAATGCAGCCGCAAGGGCATCGGCCCGGCATCAGGGAAGCAATGTCTCCGAGGCGGTAGCGGATCATGGGCATCGTCCGCGCCGTCAGCGTCGTCACCACGGTCGTGGCGGCGCCGGATGGAACCGGCGGATCCGGCAGGCACTCGACGATGAGCTGGTCGGCGTTCACGTGCAGGCCGTTCCGCTCGCGGCACTCGGCGGCGATCCGGCCGGTCTCCATCGAAGCGTATGAGTTCAGGATCGGGCAGCCCAGGTCGTCCTCGAGCCGCTTCCTGAGATGCTCGGGCAACACGGCGCTCGAGGTGATCAGCAGCCGCGGCCGGACGATGCGGCTGAGGCGGTAGTCCAGCCGGTGCAAGACCGCGTGGAGGCACCCCGGGTAGGCCCACAGCACCGTCGGCTGATAACGCTCGAGCAGCCGGATCTGCTCTTCGAGCGGCGTGCCGATGACGATCACGTGTGTGCGAAACAGCCCCAGCCGTTCGTGCCAGTGGGGGCCGCGGCCGGTTGCCGGGCCCAGGATCACCAGGCGGTCCCGGGGACGCAATCCCATACGGATCAGCGTCCGGAACTCCACCAAGAGCCGCGTCCGCACCTCCGCGTCGCTGAGAACAACCTCCAACGGCTGGCCCGAGTGGCCCGTGGTGGATGTCCTCCGGCAGGCCGCCAGGTCCGTCCCCCGCGCCAAGGCCTCGCGTCCGGCCCTCTGTATCTGCGGCCGCGTGACGATCGGGAGCCGGGGGAGGTCTTCCAGCGTGCGCACGGCTTCCGGCCGGATCCCCGCCTCGTCCCACAAGGTCCGGTAGAAGGGCACGTGCTCGTACGCATGGCGGACCACCGCCCGCAAGCGCCTCTCTTGTAGAGCGCGCAGCTTCTCGGGTGAGAAGCGGAGAGGGCGCTGCAGGCGAACGAATTCAACCAGCTTCCTGATCATCGTCCGATGCGCGGCGACCGGCCCGCGCCAGACACTGCGATACGACCGCTTTCGTCTTCCCGCCGGCGTCCGGGGGAATCTCTTCATACCATTCCACCGCTACGTGGTCAACGGTTCCGAGCGTCCTGCGGAGCGCGGCCTTCAGCTCCGCCGCGGCGCGGTCCCGCTCGGTTCCCGGGCGCGCCACGGCGCGGATGACGAACTCCGAGAGCGCCTCCTGCCGCAGTTGTACTTGGACGATGCCGGGCACGTCCCGCAACCCTTCGATGGCGACCAGCGGGTGGACCTCGTCCCCGCAGGGGAGCACCAGCGTATCGTCGGTCCGGCCGACCAGAGCTTCCAGCACGGGCAGCGTCCGGCCGCACGGGCACGCCTCGGCGGAAAGGCGGCCCATGTCTCCCAAGCGATAGTTGAGCAGCACGGTTGCCCGGTTCGTCAAGGGGGAAATCACGATCTCCCCCGTCTCCCCCGGTGGCAGATCTCGGCCCTCCTCATCCACGACGCGGACATCGACAGCATCGGTGAAGAGGTGGAATCCACGACGCAGTTCGCATTCGTAACCGATGTGCAAGGCCTCCACCGATTGGTAAGCGGACAACACGGGCACCCCGAATTCCTTCTCGATGAGCTCACGTTCGGCGGGCGGCATCGTGTCGGCCCCATAAGCGACCAGCTTCGGCAGCCAGACGTCAAGGCCGCGTTCGAAGATGCGCCGGAAAAGGCTGCCAATGAGCGAGCCAAAGCCCCGGATCAGGTCCGGCCGGAAACCGTTGATGAAGGCGACCTGATCCTCCAGGCTCACCCCGGTTATCGGCAGATAGGCGCGCTTCAAGTCGATCGCCTTGGGGACCCACATGTTCTGTTCGTAGAAACGGCGGATCTGCCGGCTGGTCCCGTGCCGGCGCACTGCGAGGAGATCACGGAAAGCAGTCGTCTTCCCGAGGAAGTGTGCCATGACCTCATGCTGCCGCCCGCGCTGCGCAAGGCAGAGGAACAAACTCGCCGGCTCATGGAAAAAGCGGTTCGTGCGTCCCGAAGTTCCGCTCGACTCCACCTCCAGCCCGGCGCCCCGGCACAGCCGTTCGGAACGGAAACGTTCCGGCGCTGCCGCGTAGTCCTCTTTCGTCACGATGGGCAGGAGCTTGAGGTCTTCAGCGGTGCGGATGTCTTCCGGGCGCAACCCGAGCCGGCCCATCGTCTCGCGGTAGTATGGCACGTCATGCCAGGCGTGGCGTACAATCCGCTCGAGGCGCCGCCGCTGGAGCTGTTCGATCCGCTCCAGAGGCCAATACGGCAGCGACCGCTCGTGCCGCGCGTGCCAGAGAACGAACGCGTTCCAGCGGACTTTCCGCCACACCGTCAGTCCCTCCGCACGGCCAGGCAGGCGAGGAACGTGCCCGTCCGGTAGCGCCAGCGCGACGTCTCCAGCCTCTGCGCGCGCCGCCAGAAGCGTTCCAGCAGCCGCTCCAGACGCTGCGAGCGCAGCTTCCGCGCCGCCAACATGCTCCCGACGGCGAAAAGGCGCGGGTTGTGCACGATGGCCGTCTCCGCCTCCACCGAGAAGCCGGCGCTCTCCAGCTCCGCGCGTAGTTCCTGCATGGTGTAGAAACGCCCCAGGTAAAAAGGAACCAGCCCGCACCAGGCGGCGAGACGCAGCAGCGGATAGGTGACGTTCGACCGGTTGTCCAGCGCCACGATCATCCGGCCGGCGGGCCGTAGCACGCGGCGGAGTTCCCGCAGGGCGCGCTGCAGGTCGGCGGGATCGGTGAAGTGGTCCAGCGTCGAGGGCGAGACGATCAGCTCGAACGATTCGGAGGCGAAGGGCAGACACCGCGCATCGGCGGCGGCATACCCGATCCTGGTTTCCCCCAGCCGGCGCCGGGCCAGCGCCGAGAGTTCCGGAGAGATCTCCGCCACCACTACTTCGTCCGCTTTCCGTGCGAGAGCCGGAACCAGCGCGTCTTCACCGAAGGCTTCCTCGAAAGCGTCGGTCTTGAGAATCCGCCCGTGCACCTGCCCCGGCGCCCAACGCTCGATCAGCGACAGATAAGCATCCCGCTTGATCCGCGCCAGCGCGGGGGCCAGATAGTGGCGCTGTGTCCGGAGCCGCTCGGCTACCGCGTCCCAATATGAGGCATCGTCCCGCCGCTGTGCAGGAGCTCTCGTCTTGTTGGGCCGCAGACCGACGCTCATGTCTTACCTTGCACCAGGCCTTTGCATGCGCGCCGCAAGCCGCGCACCACCGCGTTGCCGGACCGCCGGTTCTGGATTTGGCGACAGGCTGCCGTCGGATCGAGACGTCTGGCGGCCCTATCGGCTTCGGGAAACCGGCTCCCGCATCTTACCCGCAGAGGGGGTCCCGGCGCAATGGGGCTTCCACTTCGTCTGCGGTCAGGGGGCGCCCCTCAGGCTCCCTGCCGCAGCTCGAAATACCGGCGCACGGCTTCTTCGAGCGGCGGCATCGGCTCGAGACCCAGCGACTCGATCTTCTCGTTCGAGAGCGCCGAGTACTTCGGCCGCCGGGCAGCGGTGCGGTATTCGCGCTCGTTGGTGGGCTTGAGCTGCGGCTCCAGGCCGGCCACGCGGAAGATCATCCGGGCGTAGTCGTACCAGGAGATCGGCGTGCCGCCGCCGATGTGAAACAGTCCGCCGGCGCCGCGGTCCACCAGGTCCGCCGTACGCGCGGCCAGCAGCGGGGCGAAGGTCGGCGAGGCGATGTGGTCCTCCACCACCCGGATCTCGCGCCCTTCGCCCGCCAGCCGCAGCATCAATTCGATGAAGTTGCCCCGCGCCGTGTGCCGGCCCGCCGGGCCGAAGACGCCCGAAGTGCGGATGATCAGCGGATTCTCCAGATAGGCCTGGGCGTAGAACTCTCCGGCCAGCTTCGCCACCGCATAGGCGCCCAGCGGGTGGGGCGGATCGCTCTCCTTGTACGGCCGGCCGGCGCGGCCGTCGAAGACGTAGTCGGTGGAGAAGTGCACCAGCCGGGCGTCGATCTGGCGGCACGCCAGCGCCAGGTTGCGCACCGCCAAAGCGTTCACCTGGAAGGCCGCCTGCGGCTCCCGCTCGGCGACGTCCACCTGATTGTATGCTGCCGCGTTCAACACCACGGCAGGGTTGATCTTTGCCAGGTTCTGTTCCACCGCTTCGGCCTCGGTAATATCGACCTTGGCGCGGTCGAACGCGAACACCTGGTAGCCCCGCAAACGGAATTCCTTGACGAGTTCCACGCCCAACTGGCCGGCGCTCCCGAATACCGCAGCGATCTTCTCCATTTGCCCGAAAGGATAGCATAGCGGTTGCCGATTCTCCGCGCCCGCGCCCCCGTCCCCCTGCCCCCGCGGCCTCCCTGCGCCCATCGCGCCGGGCGGGCCTCGGCGCCGGCCCCGGCCGCCGGGTTTAGACTGGTGGGATATTCGAACGCCATGAAGATCACCGCCATCGAAACCTATATCGCCGGCAATCCCTGGAAGAACTGGCTCTTCGCCAAGGTGTTCACCGACGAGGGTCTCTACGGCGTCGGCGAGGGCACCATCAACTACTTCGCCAGGACCGTCGAGACTTCCATTCATGAGCTGAAGCCCCTCATTCTCGGCCTCGACCCCTTCCAGATCGAGGTGATCAGCCAGCGCCTCGTCCGCGACGTCTACACCGAGGGCGGCCAGACCCACATGTGCGCCGTCGCGGCCATCGAGATCGCCTGCTGGGACATCATCGGCAAGGCTACGGGGCAGCCGGTCTACAACCTGATGGGCGGCCGCTGCCACGAGAAGCTGCGCGCCTACGCCAACGGCTGGTACCGCGGCCCCCGCACCCCGGAGAACTTCCATGAAAAGGCCAAGGACGTCGTCCGCCGCGGCTATACGGCGCTGAAGTTCGATCCCTTCGGCAGCAACTGGCGCGTGGTGACGCCCTATGAGTTCGACCTCTCCATCGACATCATCCGCGCCGTGCGCGACGCCGTGGGCCCGGAGGTGGACATCCTCGTCGAAGGCCACTGCCGCTTCAACGTGCCTACTGCGGTGCGCTTCGCCGAGGCGATGGCCGAGTTCCGCCCGGCCTGGTTCGAAGAGCCGGTGCACCATTTGAACATCCCGGCGATGGTCGAGGTGGCCCGCCGCAGCCCGGTGCCCATCGCCACCGGCGAGAGCTTCTCCTCGAAGCAGCAGGTCGCCGAGCTGATGAGCTACAACTGCGTGAACATCTTCCAGCCCGAGCCGCTGAACCTCGGCGGGCTGTTCGCCACCCGCAAGATCTGCGATCTGGTGGACGCCCACTACGGCGTCGTCGCCCCGCACTCGGCCCAGGGCCCGGTCTGCTCGGCGGCCTGCGTCCAGCTCAACGCCTCGCTGCCGAACTTCTATATCCACGAGATTTTCGACGAGTTCAACGAGCCCTGGGAGCGGGAAATCGTCACCAATCCGGTCGAGGTCAAGGACGGCTACATCGAAATCCCCGAGACGCCCGGCCTCGGCATCGACTTGAATATCGAGGAGATCCGCAAACACCCCTACCGGCAGGAGAACTACCTGCCCCTGTTCCGCCCCGGCTGGGAGCGCCGGCGTTCGAACGGGTAAGGCGGGCGCCGCAATCGGCACGGGCCGCAGGCGGCGGCTGAAATCGATCCCCGTAAAGGCGCTTCACCGGTTGGGGGCGCTGCCATTCGGTAAGTGCCGCCTGAGGCTGCAGGACGATCTGCTTTGGTGCGGAGCACAATACACGGTCACTGACAAACGCCTACCTTCCGTCTGTGGGGATATTGTTTGATAAAAACGGGTTATCGGAGATCGTGGTTTTTCTCTCGACATTGTCGTTAAGGAGGGGAGTAATATTTCAGGGGGACGGCGCCATGAGCCGATTCGGAGAGGAAGATGAGATATTGGATATCGATCGCACTTCTCCTGGCCGCCGCGCTGCCGGTCTGGTCTCAGCGGCCGGCGGCGATCCGGCGCAGCAGCCTGCCGATCTGGACCGGTCAGCAGGTGGGCGGCGCCAGGGCCCTCAATCTGGAGGCCTACTACGATCCGCAGACCGACGAGATTCTGCTGCGGGCGCCGGGGGATGGGAGCGGCGAGGTCCGCTATGACCGTTTTCGGATCCCGGCTCAGCCGAGGCCGCACGTACGGTCAACGGTGACGCCCTCAGGGGACGGCTCGTTCGTGTACCGATACCAGCTCGTGGACGTCTCGGCGGACCATCCGCGAACCACTGCCTTCTCCCTGCTGGTTCCGGGCGGGGATGTGACGCCGCAGGCTGAGGCGGCTGTGTGGAACCTGCACACGGAACAGACGAACCAACCGGATCGGACCACGTTTCGCAACTTCGGAACGCTGGCGCGGCTCGTCTGGACGCGGCCTGCCGGTGGCTCCGCGCCGGGAGTCGAGATCCGCCTGGTGTCGAAACTGCTCCCGGGGTTCACGTCGGCGGAGGCCGTTTCCTCTTTGGATCCGCCGATTCCTGAAACCGCCTTGGCGCGCCTCAGCCCGGGAACGCGCGCTGCGGTCGAGCGGATGCTGGCTCAGCGGGGCGCCTATCATCCGGTTGTCCTGGCGCCCCTGTTCGCCGCTGAGACGCCGAAACAGATCGTTGCGGGTTCGTTTCATTTCGGCATCAGCAGGCTGGTCACCCGGCGTGAGCTGAACGGCGAGGGAGAGTTCGTCCGGGCCGTGCTTCCCTTGCTGGACTACGCGGCCAGGTCGAACGTCGTCCTCTCGAGCGAGATCGAGCGTCTGGAACCCTCGACCGATCTGGAAAGGGAAATCAAACAGGCGCTGTTGGTCGCTTTGCGGTGAGCGAGTAGGACAGTGAACGTCCGGTCAAATCACAAACTGATGCGCCTTGCTGCGACTCTCACCTTTGCTGTCGCCGCTTTCGCACAGACCGCCCCGCCGGGCCTGCCCATCTGGCCGCAGGACGGGCGGATTCCACCTGGCATGGAACACCAACATGTTTTCATTTCGAAAGAAGGCGACGCGCTGATATTTCGCCTGCCGCACCGGGCGGGTGACAAGGCCGGCGACGAGCGCGTGGTGCGGGTCCAACTTTATAACCGCATGAATCCACATGCCCACCTGACCGCGCTCGAGCGGCTCGCTTCTGGACACTACCGCTACTCTTACAAAGTATGTAACGGCGAAGACGCTAAAGATCCGATCGATGTGTTCGGTCTGGTGGTAGCACCCTATGGCCGGGACGAAACACTCATGAGCCACAGTCCGAGCGCCGGCGTTCCCTGGAACGGAAGAGTACCGGCGATCCGAGTCATGGCCGCCCAGTACGCTCTGGACCGGTCCCTCAGAGGGCGGTACGCATCATGGACTAGAGGACGTGATGCCGCTCCCATCGCACCCGGCGAGTGCCTGGATGGATTCTCGATCGAATCCCCCAATGGTCCGGGCATTCTGACCGCCTATGTGCGCAACTATAAGGACCCAGATTTCGGATGGGACGATTTGCCTCGGGAGGTCGTGGCCCAAGCGATGAACCTGGACGAGCGGCCTTGGTTTGAGAAGCACGCCCTCACGGTAGGCCCTATGTTCCCACCGGGGACGCCGCCCGCGCAGATGGCCGAGAATTTCCGCAAGGGCATCTCGTTGCTGATCGAGCAGGGCGAGCTCCGGCAGGACTCGCCCTTCGTCGCCGAGCTTTTGCGACAGCTCGAGACGGTGGAGTCCCATGGCGGAGGCGTACGCATCAAGGCTGCGCCGGAGAACGAGTGGGAGTCGGCGATCCTCGAGGCGGTGAAGCTCAGCTTGGGGCCAGCGCGATGACCGCCCGGGTGGCCCGCCGCCGGCCACATGCCCCTCTTCCGCCCCGGGTGGGAGCGCCGGCGTTCGAACGGGTAAGCTTGCGGGAAGCGTTCCGCTTCGTGTGATAATCCCGTCATGACGAGCCGAGCGCTGATCGCTTCCACGGTTTTTGCCATCACTCTCACCGCCGCCCACGATCCGATCCGCGAGGGCCTGATCCGCGACGCCCGCGCCATCACCGCCGCCGCGGCGCGCGAGATCGCCTCCCGCGAGACTTGGGAGCCGCATCGCGCCCAGCGCCTCCGGGAGATGCGCGACATGCTGGGCCTCGATCCCTGGCCGGAGCGGACGCCGCTCAACGTGCGGATCACCGGCGAGCTCGACCGGCCGAAGTACACCGTCGAGAAGCTGGCCTTCGAGAGCCTGCCCAAGGTCTACGTCACCGCCAATCTCTACATCCCGAAGAACCGCCGCGGCCGTGTGCCGGCGGTCGTCTACGTCTGCGGCCACTCCTACTCGCCTTACGGAGCCAAGGTCCAGTACCAGCGCCACGGCATCTCCCTCGCCAAGAACGGCTACGCCGCCATCGTGATCGATCCCATCCAGATCGCCGAGACGTTCGCCCTGCACCACGGCATCTACAACCAGCAGATCTATGAGTGGTACGCCCGGGGCTACACGCCGGCCGGGGTCGAGGTCTGGAACGCCATCCGCGCCATCGACTACCTCGAGACGCGCCCGGAGATCGATCCGGACCGCATCGGCATGACCGGCCGCTCCGGCGGCGCCGCCATGACCTGGTTCACCGCCGCCGTCGAGCCGCGCGTCAAAGTGGCGGTCCCCGTCATGGGCATCTCCACCTACGCCGCCAACCTCGAGGAAAACACCCAGCGGCGGCACTGCGACTGCATGTTCCTGATCAACACCTACCGCCACGGCATGCTCCACCAGGGAGCGCTCATCGCGCCGCGGCCGCTGCTGATGGTCCACGGGCGGCTGGACCTGCTGTTCCCCGTCGCCGGCTACGAGGAGTTCGAGCGCCGCATCTCGGCGCTCTACGCTTCCTACGGAAAGCCCGATGCCTTCAAGAACATCGTCGTCAACACCGGCCACAAGGACTCGGACTACCTCCGCGAGCAGGCCATCCGCTGGTTCGACAAGTACCTGATGGGCGTCGGCGAGCGGGAGCTCGACATGTCGTATGAGAACGAGCCGGGCGAGGCGCTGGCCGTCTTTCCCGACGGGCCGCCGGCCGATGCCCAGAACTACCGCGTCCACGAGATCTTCCTGCCCACGCCCGAGTTCCGCAAGTTCGATTCCCTCGCCGCCTGGAAGAAGCGCCGCCGGGAACTGATGAAGCTGCTGCGGGAGCGCGTCTTCCGGAACCTGCCCGAGGAGGCCCCGCCGCTCGCGGCCCGCGAGGAGAGGCTGCCCGGCGAAGGGATGCGCGACGTCTACTTCCAGTCCGAACCGGGTCTGGAGCTGCACGGGCTGGTCATTCGTCCCGGCGACGCCGAAGGCCCGTTGCCCGCGCTGCTCTACGTCGCCTCCGACAGCGACGACCGCGACTATCTGCAGCGCATCTTTCGCGCTCCCCGGCCCGAGCCGGACTTCGTCCGCTTCGCCGTCTACCCCCGCGGCGTGGGCGCGCCGCCGCTCGCGCACAACCTGTGGCTGGACCTGTTCCGCAACGCCATGCACACCGGCAACACGCTCGATTCGCTCCGGGTCTGGGACGTGCTGCGGGCCTTCGAGCTCCTGCGCTCGGACAAGGCCGTGGACGGCGCCCGCATCACCGTGGCCGGCCGCGGGCAGGCGGGCATCCTGGCCCTCTACGCCGCCATCCTGGACGAGCGCATCCATCAGGTGCTGCTGCTGGAGCCGCCTTCCTCGCACACCGAAGGCCCGTACTTCCTGAACATCCTGCGCTATACGGATCTGCCCGAGGCCGCGGCGCTGCTGGCCCCGCGCCGGCTGAACTTCTACAACCGCATGCCGAAGGCCTTCGAGGCCACCCGGGAGATCTACAAGCTTTACGGCAAACCGGACCACGTCTTCCTCACCATGGAGTTGATGAACGTGGTCACCGGCCGTTACGACCACAACTTCTCGAGCGGGCTCTGAGCCCGGGGGCGGGGGCGCAGCAATTACTTGTCTGCGGCGCCGCCCTGGTTCCGCAGCGTCATGCAGGTGGACGTGGCGCGGGCGGCCAGCCGGCCTTCGGCGTCGGTGACGTCGCACTCGACGTAGGTCAGGTTCCGCCCGTGCCGGATCACGCGGCCCACGGCCCGCATCGCGCCCTCGGTGAGCGGGCGCAGGAAGGTGATTTGCAGATCCACCGTGGTCGAGATCTCGCCCTCTCCCAGCAGGCTGCCGTGGGCGATGCCGAGAGCCGTATCGGCGAGTGAGGCGTAGACGCCGCCGTGCACGGTGCCGATCGTGTTCCGGTGGCGGCGGTCGAGCTCGATCTCGAGCTCGGCGTAGCCCGGCTCGACCTTCACCAGGCGCATGCCCAGCGTCTCGGCGTAAGGGAAGGGGTAGCGCTTCTCGCGGATCGCCTCCTGGTAGCGGTCCATCAAGGTGCGGTGCTCTGCCACCTTATGATTATCGCCGGTGGGCGCCGGTGGCTTCAGCGCCGGGCCATCTCCAGGGCTTCGGTCTGGTAGACGTTCTTCGGATTCCAAACGATGAAACCGACGTAGTCCTCGCCGAGCGCGTCCCGCGCAGCCTGAACTTGGGCCATGACCATCTCCGGCGTGTAGTCGGCCCCGAGGTCGAAATCCTGCAGCCAGGGGCGCAGCTTCGCCCGGGCGCGGGCGCCCATCGCCGCGCGCCGTTCGCCCGCCGTCTTCATCGAGTAGAAGACCACCTCGTAGGGATACTTGGCTGGATTCGCCTTGCCGATGAAGCCCGGGGCGTAATGGGAAGGGTAGACCATCGGGCAGACGTAGTCGAAGTAAGGCAGGGCGTCCTCGATCACCTGGCCCACGCCGAGGTCGTCGCGGTTCACCGTGGTGAGGCCGAACAGGTCCACCGAAAGCACGGCGAAGCCCAGCCGGCGGCGGAGCCAGGCGAAGAACTCGGCCAGCACTTCCCGCCGGCGCTGCGACTGCCGCCAGACAGGGAAGACCATGTCGGCCAGCACGCCGTCGGAGGGAAAGCGGATGTAGTCGAAGTTGATCTCGTCGAAACCGCGGCGCAGGGCGTCTTCGGCGATCGCGGCGTTGTAGTCCCAGGCTTCGCGAGCCGCCGGGTCGATCCACGCGAGGCCCCGGCGGTCGCGCCACAGCGTCTCCCGGCTCAGGATGCCACCGCTCATCGCCAGCCTGGCGGCGCTGTGGACGGCCAGTTCGGGCCGAGCCTCGGCCAGCCGGGGATCGGTGAAGACCACGATGCGGGCGATCACCCACAGCCCCTGCTGGTGCAACCGCCGCACCAGGCTTTCCACGTCGCGGATCAGCACCCGCTTTGCCTCGTAGTCCGCCACGGCCGGAACCTCGGCGTCGAAGGCCACGTACCCGCTGGCGTCCTTGACGTCGATCACCACCGTGTTGATCAGTCCCTGCCGGGCCATCTCGACGACGCGGACCACGCGCGCCGGAGTTGCCGCCGACCATGCCGAGAGATAGACACCCCGGAACTCGTCCGGGGGCGGCCCGGCGGCCAGAGCCTCCGCAGAGATCCCCCACAGCAACAGAGCCAGCAACGCGCACACGTAGACCCGCTTCCTCATCTGCACACTCTCCTATCGACCCCGGCCGCTACGGACGTGAGCAGGACGAATGTTTTCAACCACTTAGACGCGCCGAAGGGCTGGGCGGTTCCAGCCGCCGCCGGTCACCCATACCCCTGCGCGGCGTAACGGGATATACAGCCTGCCAGCCGCCGGCCGATGGACCCTCTGGTGGTGTGGGCAGCCATAGCGGTCCTCCTGCTTCTGCCGGCGCTCGCCGCGGCCAGCGGACCTCCCCAAGCGGCCGGAGAGCAGCTCGACTCGGTTCGCCGCCAGGCGGCGGCAGCGGGCGGCGCCGCACGGAGCGGGAGATTCCTGGAGGCCAAGGGCTCCGCTGGAGGATTCTTCGTCACCCCCTGGCCCTGGAGGTGGTTCGGCAGCGGCGAGACGCCCGATGGACGGCCGGCTTGCGTCACGATCCCTCGCAAGCAGCTCGACGCCCTCATCGAGGAAGCAGCCAAGAAAGAAGGCTTTACGCCGGACCTGCTGCGGGCGGTCATCAGCCGCGAGTCGGCCTTCGATCCCTGCGCCGTCTCGGCCAAGGGCGCCCAGGGGCTGATGCAGCTCATGCCTGAGACCGCCGCGGCGCTCGGCGTGACCGACGCTTTCGACCCGGCGCAAAATGTCCAGGGCGGCGCCCGCTACCTGGGTGAGCTGCTCCAGCGCTACGACGGAGACGTGGCCCTGGCTCTGGCCGCCTACAACGCGGGCCCCGGACGCGTGGCCCGCTACGACGGCCTGCCGCCCATTCCCGAGACGATCGACTACGTCCGCGACATCCTCAAAGACCTGGAGAAGCCGATCGACTAGACGCCTCTGCGGCGGCCCGCTGCTGCGCCTCGAGCACTCCGTCATTGAGCCGGGAAACCGGGCGAGTTCTTGATCTCCTGGATCTGTTTGACGTGCCGCGCCGTATGGCCGGCGATCGCCAGGATCCACTGATAGGCGTCCAGCTCCTCGGAGCCCATCGGAGCGAAGTGGCTGCGAAGGTCCGCCTGGGTGTCGCGGACGAAGGCGATGGTCCGGTCGCGCGTCTTCTTGAAGACCGCGACGAGCTCTTCTGGCGACCAGTACTTGCCGGAAGGCCGCAGAGATTTGGGCGCCTGCGCCTTCGAGCTGCGGTCGGCCATCCGTTTCAGGATCTGCTGGTCCTTGGCCCTTTGCTCCTCGGTAGCCCGCTCGGGATGCGGCTGGCTCTTGAGAATCTCACCGACCACTTTCTGGAACAGCTCGGTCTCGGTCAGAACGACGTGCTCGGCGCACTCCGCGATCGACCAGCGGTCCGGGGCCGGTTTCCAGCGCCACTGGGCCTCGCTCAAGTTCGCAACCGCGTCCAGGAACATCTTCCGCGTGGCGTGGAGTTCACTCAACGCGCGGTCCCGGTCTCCCTGTGACAAAGGGGCCGCGGGAACGGCGAAGACGGCAAGCAAGAGGATCGAAGAGAGGTATCTCATGACAGGCATCTCCTGAAACTAACCATCATTTCAGATCTTTCCTAGCGTTGTCAGCAGACCGCTCTAACTCCGCTACGGCATTCCCTCTAGTCCGCCACGACTAAACTCTCAACCACACACGGCCGATAAGACAGGAGGGCTGCGAAGCCTGAGCCATGGCTACACGTGAGCAGTCTATTGCCGTCGCCGTGAGCGGCCTCAAAGTGGCCCAGCGGCGGGCGCTTGTGCCTCCCTTTCCCGGGCCGCAGTTGCCGGCCCGCGAGGCGACCATTCTTATCGTGGACGCCGAGGAGGTCAGCCGGCGCGTGCTCAAGGCCATGCTTCGCAACAACCCTTACCGGATTCTCGAAACCGACCGGCCGACGGAAGCGCTGGCGATTCTCGAGAAGGAGAACATCGATCTGCTCATCATCGACCTGGTGATGCCGGAGATGAGCGGTCCGGAGCTCTGCCGCCGGGTGAAGTCCGACGAGCGGCACCACTTTACGCCGATCCTGATGCTCACCAACGTCGGCGGCAGCCAGAACGAGATCGAGGGCATCACCGCCGGGGCCGACGAGTTCTTGACCAAGCCGCTGCATCCGGAGGTGGTCCGCACCCGCGTCCGCGCCCTGCTACGGAACAAGGCCGCGGTGGATTCGCTGGAAGAGGCCGAGACGATCCTGTTCGCCCTCGCGCAGGCGGTGGAGGCCCGCGACGAGTACACCATGGGGCACTGCCAGCGGCTGGCCGACTACAGCGTCGCTCTCGGCAAGGCTCTCGGGCTCTCCGACGAGGAGCTGCTGGCCCTGCACCGCGGCGGCTACCTGCACGACATCGGCAAGGTGGCGATCCCGGACGCCATCCTCTATAAGACAGGGCCGCTCACCAGCGAGGAGTGGCAGGTGATGAAGTCTCACACGCTGAAAGGGGAGGAGATCTGCCGGCCGATGAAGACCCTGGCTCCGGTGCTGCCGATCATCCGCCACCACCACGAGCGCTGGGACGGCACCGGCTACCCGGACGGTCTCAAGGGCGAGAAGATTCCTCTGCTCGCCCGCATCCTCCAGACGGCCGACGTCTACGACGCGCTCACCACGGCGCGGCCCTACAAGCCGGCGCTGTCTCCCGAAGAGGCCTTCAAGACGATGGAAGAGGAGGCCCGGCGCGGCTGGCGGGATGCGGAGCTGCTGGCGCTGTTCCGCGAGATCTCGGAAACCTTACCCTCCCTGACCAGCGTCGCGAAGTCCCTCGAGGCAATGCACCGGCACGTTTCCTCCAAATAGGCGGCGATTCCGCCGGCTCCGTCCCCGACTCGGAACCCGGCACGTCCGGGAGCGGTTTTCGGAGTCCAGGCTCTTGATTGCCAGGGGCCGCCGGAGTACACTCGGCACTGGGGGCGGCGGGAGGTGTTCGATGCGTTGCCTCTCGGCGGCGACCTTTGTTTTCTCCCTTCTCCTTCTGGCTTCCCCACAGCCGCTGCCGGCGCACCACCACGGCTGCCATCATTGTTCTGATTGTTGCGGCCATTCCCACACCTGCGACTGCGGCCATGCCACACGGGACGGCTGCCCCGGCTGCGCCCCGGCCCGCGCCCGCACGGAACAATCGGTCGCCGGCACGATTACCGAGGTGATCTACCTGCCCGGGGGCTCGCCGGACGAAGCGCCGGTCGAGGTCCGCGTGAAGACGGCCTCGGGTAAGACCCTTGTACGCCTGGGCCCGGTCGGCTTCCTGCGGGATCGCGGTTTCGAGCCACGCGAAGGCGCCAAAGTTGAGATCACGGGCTTTCCGGTCCGCGGCCCGGACGGCCGGATCCTGGTGGCGACGAAGCTCGAGGCCGGCGGACAGGCCATCCAGTTGCGCAACAGCCGCGGCGGGCCGCTCTGGTAGGCCGCGAGCCGGTGCGGCGCGGGGTATTCGGATCCGCGCGGGTTATTGGGCGGCGCAGCAGGCGCCGGACTGGACCAGAGCGACCGGCGAGTAGCGCAGCGGCTTCTCGAAATAGCCTGCTTCGGCGAGGCGGCGGAAGAAGCGTCCGGCCACGCCCGCGGCCACCGGACCGTTCACCGCGCCGCCGCCGGTGAGCATCACCACCACCGCCACCTGGCGGGCGCCATGGTCGTTGAAGGCCGCGAACCAGCCCATGTGGGCCCGGGCGTCATAGTCGGTGCAAGTGCCGGTCTTGCCCAGGATCGGGGCGTTGGGATCGAAGCCGATACGCTGGGCGGTGCCGAAGGCCACGGCTCCCATCAGGCCGGGCTTGACCTCGGGGATCCACTGCTGGATATCCAGCCGCCGCTTGATCCGCGGCACGAATTTCAGAGTTTCCTCGCGGTTCCGCGGATACTGCAGATAATAGAGCGTGCCGCCGTTGGCGATGGCCGACATCAGCGCGGCTAACTCCAGCGGCGTCACGCGGAAGCCCTCGCCGAAGCTGCACATCTTGCCGACTCCGTTCTTCGGCGGGGCATCGGGGAGCTCGCCGGGGCGTTCCTCGGGAAGATTCAGCCCGGCGCGCTCGCCGAGTCCGAAGAGCCGCGCGTAGTAGCGGACCCGCTCGAAGCCCAGCTTGCGGCCCAGGCTTTCGAAGTAGCGGTTGTCGGAGCGGGCCAGGGCTTCGGTCATGTCGAGGCGCCGGGAGCCGTAGGTCCGGAGCTTTGTTGTCCGGTCGATGACGCCCTCGCTCAGAGCCGCCAGCGCCACCGGGATCTTGATCGTCGAGCAGGGGATGAAGCCCTGGCTGAAGGCCAGCTTCTGGTTCACGATGGCCAGGATCCGGCCGGAGTTCACGTCCACGGCCACCACGCTGCCGTTGTAGCGGCCCAGCGCCTGGACGGCGGCCCGGCGCACGACGGGGTCTTCGCCGGCGGTGCGGTCGCCGCGGGTGGAATCGGCGTAGTTGGGCGTCCGCCACGGGCTGTAGCGGCGGCGGCTGCGGCGGCGGGGCTTGGATCGGCTCGCCCGCGCGGCGGCCTTGGCTCCGGGCTCCCCGCCCCCGGCCGGCGCGGCGCAAACCGCCGGGGCTCCCGGCCCTCCCAGAGACAACCCAGCAACCAGCAGGAACGCGAACCCTGTTTTCCGCACTAGAAACTTTCCCTCACCGCCGGAGCCGAAACTGAAGGCTCAGTCCAGCATTTTCCTGGATGCCGGCTGCGGGAGTCAACCCGAGCGGGCGCCCCTTTTCATCCATCGGCGCGCCCCGTCTCAGGCTGCAGTCCAGCCGCCGTCGATGGTGGGCGTGGAGCCGGTTACGAAGTCGGCCTCGTCGGAGACCAGGTAAAGGGCCATATAGGCGATCTCCTCCGGCCGCCCGAGCCGTCCGACGGGCTGGCGCTCGTCGAGCTGCTTGCGCACCTTTTCTTTCTCGTGCTTGTGGTACTTCTCCAGATACGCCTCGACGAAGGGCGTATCCACGGTGCCCGGGCAGATGCAGTTGACCCGCAGTTGGCGCGGATAGTCGATGGCCAACTGCCGCGCCATCATCACCACCGCGCCCTTGGTGGCGCAGTAGGCGAAACGCTGCTTGACGCCCACCAGGCCGGCCACCGAGCCGATGAAGACGATGCGGCCGCGGTTGGCCAGTAACTTCGGCAGGGCGTATTTGGTGACCAGGAAGGCGCCCTCGACGTTCACCGCCATCAGGCGCCGGAAGTCCTGGAGGCTCGTCTGCTCGATGCCGCCCACCATGCCGATGCCGGCGTTGTTGACCAGGATGTCGAGCCTCTCGACGCCGGCGAGCGACTCCTTGACCTGCTCCTCGCCGGTGATGTCGCAAACGAGGGCTTCGCCGCCGGGCAGCTCCGAGGCCAGCTTCTCGGCTCCCGGACGGTTCCGATCCATCACCAGGACCTTCGCTCCCGCCTGGGCCAACACCCGGCAGGTGGCTTCGCCGATGCCGCTTGCCCCGCCGGTGACCAGCGCCACTTTGCCGTCGAGTCGGAATGGCGTGCTCATGGGGAAAATTGTACCCCCTCTTCGGCTCGCTGCCCGCGGGCGCCCCTTTGTTCCCGCAGAGGGTGTAAGATAACGACTCTCATGAACAAGGCGACACGTTTCCCGTTCCGTCCCGGCCGCTTCGCGCCGGCCTGGTTCGCCGCGGCGGTTCTCGGGCTGTTTGCCGCCCCGGCCCCGGCTGCCGGCCCACGGCCCAACATTGTCTATATCCTCGTCGATGATCTCGGATGGCGCGACGTGGGCGCCTTCGGCAGCGTCTTCTACGAGACGCCGCACATCGACCGGCTGGCCTCCACCGGCATGCGGTTCACGAACGCCTACGCCGCCTGTCCGGTCTGCTCGCCCACCCGGGCCAGCATCTTGACGGGCAAGTATCCGGTCCGGGTCGGCATCACCGACTACATCAGCCCCCGGGGCGGCAACCAGCCGGACCACTGGAAGCGGAACACGAAGCTGCTGCCGGCCCCTTACAAAGACCGGCTGGCGCTCGAAGAGGTCACCCTCGCCGAGGCCTTGAAAGAAGCCGGCTACGCGACCTTCTTCGCCGGCAAGTGGCACCTGGGCCCGGAGGGCTTCTGGCCCGAGGACCAGGGCTTCGACATCAACAAGGGCGGCATCGACCGCGGCGGCCCCTACGGGGGCAACAAGTACTTCTCGCCCTACGGCAATCCACGGCTCGAGGACGGCCCGCCGGGCGAACATCTGCCGGACCGGCTGGCGAGGGAGACCGTGCGCTTCATCGAGGCCAACCGGAACCGCCCGTTCCTGGCCTACCTTTCCTTCTACTCCGTGCACACGCCGCTGATGGCCCGCAAGGACCTGGAGGAGAAGTACAAGGCCAAGGCGAAGCTGCTGGCCTTCGCCGGTCCACGGTTCCTGCCCGAGGGCTTCCGCGAGGCCCGGCAGGTGCAGGACCACGCCGTCTACGCCGGGATGGTCGAGGCGATGGACCAGGCCGTGGGGAAAGTCCTCGACGCCGTCGAGCGCTTGGGTCTCGAGAAGCGCACCATCGTCATCTTCATGTCCGACAACGGCGGGCTGAGCACTTCGGAAGGCTCGCCCACCAGCAACGCGCCGCTGCGGGCGGGCAAGGGCTGGCTCTACGAGGGCGGCATCCGCGAACCGATGATCATCCGCGCCCCGGGGGTGACCCGGGCCGGCAGCGTCTCGGACGAACCGGTGATCAGCACCGACTTCTACCCCACCATCCTCGAACTCGCCGGACTGCCGCTCCGGCCCGAACAGCACCTCGACGGCGTGAGCTTGGTTCCCGTGCTCCGCGGCGGCCGCCTGCCCCAGCGGCCGCTCTACTGGCACTACCCGCACTACGGCAACCAGGGCGGCGCGCCCGGCGGGGCGATCCGCGAAGGCCGCTGGAAGCTTATCGAGTGGTACGAGGACGGCGCGATCGAGCTGTTCGATCTCGAGCGCGACATCGGCGAGCATTACAACCTCGCCCGGCTCTATCCGGAGAAAGCCCGCCGGCTTCGGGAGAAGCTCGCCGCCTGGCGCAGGGAGCTGAAGGTGACGATGCCGAAGCCGAACCCCGGCTATGACCCGAACAAGCCCAACGGGCGGCTGCCGCCCGGCAAACGGTGAGGGCCGCCCCGCCGGCCGTGGCGTGACGGGTGGCGGTTCCGGACGCGAAAAACGTTGAAAACGGTAAGTCCCATGGATTGTGCTGCTTGGCGGCATGTGTGACGGCTCGAGCGCCGGGGCGTCCACGTACCAGGGAGCTGTGTTAACGGGAAGAAAAGGCGAATGCGGGCTGTGGCGGGACGGTGCACGGCGGCCGGGGCCGGCCGGAGGCCGCCGCAGTTTCCGGTTCGCTGAACTCCGCATCGCAACTCGCCGTGGCGACAGAGAGCCGTCCGGAACGGTTCTACCACGCGGGCGGGGTGGGGAGGCCCGTGCGCACCGGCACGCCGTTCAATTACAGGGAGTTGAACGCAACAATTTGGATGATACCGGGGCATTCCAAGGCGGGGGCGGTCAAGCAATGCGAGCCACCCAGATAACCGAAGCCGCCAGAATCCGGGGGTCTTGAGCCGATTCTGGAAAATCTGGTGAGTCGACTGACTGAGTCGTCGCGGCTGGCTGAAAAGAGGCTACGGTCACCCAGAAGCCCAAACAATCCCTCGATTGTGCTGGAAGGTCCCGAGGTTTCCTCTTCTGAGGAAAAAAGGGTTGACTTGTGGGGGGGGGGGTATATAGGGGGCAGGAGGCTTAAAGTGCGGAAAGGTTGTTTGAGTATTGCGCTTCTCGCGGCAGCGGCCATCGCTGCGCCGAATCCGCGTGTCCTCGCGCCTTCGGGGACTTTCCATCTCCAGGATGCTCTGCCTGCCGGTTACGACGGGAGCTCGACGACGATCCACCAGTTCCAGGCGGCGGCCGGCGGGCTGTATTTCCTGGTTTCGCCAGGATTCAACTTCGCCTCTGGCGGACACCTCATCAAGACCGACTTTTCGGGCAAGCGCTTGCTGAGCATTCCCATCGCCCCAGGGCAGCACCGGGTTTTCGCCGCCGATGAGAACGGCCGGGTTTACGTCGCCATGTTGGATCGGGGTGAAAACAGGAGAATCGCTGTTTACGGCCCGCAAGGCGGGGAAGAGCGGAGCGTACCCTTCCGGGCGAGAGTTTCGGCTCTTTGTGTCGAGAACGGAACTCCCGTCTTGCTGTCCCGCGAAGGGTTTCTTTCGGTTGCTGGCGACGCCGTGCGCCCGACGATCGGGGTCGGCCGGGGTCGCCGGGTCCAGATGCAGCGCTTGCCGGACGGCAAATACGTTGTTGTGAAGGGCGTCGAGGCGGAGATCGCGATCGTCGATCCCGACAAGGGCGTGGAGAACTCTTTCACACCCGACGCGCCGGAGATTGCCGAGGCACGCAAGCGGTACGGGAAGGGCGAACAAGGCGTCATCCTGAACGGCTTGGCTGTCGGTCCGAACGGGGAGATTTTCGTGGTGGTGACAGGCCATAGGTTGGGAGAGGGAGCGCCGGTTCTCGTTCTGGGGCCGGATGGCAGGGTACAGGACCGGTTGCGCTTGATGCTGCCGGAGTTGCCGGTTGCGGCCGGTGACGCGGCTGTGACGGCCCAAAGAATGATGCCCTCCTTCATCGGAGCGGACGGCCCCAGGATCTTCCTGGCGGACTCGTCGGGTTTCGTCGCCTGGTACGCCTGGTAAGGAATACAGGAATCAGGTTTCTAGCGTAGTTTGAGACTCGCACAGGAAAGGTAGTGGAGATGTTCGTGAGTAATCAGAAGGCAGGGTTCTTTGTCAGCGTGATTGCGGGAATGATCGCCTTTGCGTTCTTTTCGGCGCCGGCAGGAGCGCAAGACGGATGCCCAGCATTGCAGTGGTCGTGTTCAAACTGTCTTTATGACTGGTGCGACGGGCCGAACGTGCAGGACTACAACATTGCTTTGCGGCGCGCTCGGTGTTACGGGGATTGTGACGCCGATTGCGGAGATCAGGGTAGGTGTGAGATCGCAGAGGTTACCCTCGAAGGGGTTTGCGATGGCTATTACAAAGTGATCTACGATTCGTTCTGCTGTGAGTATTGCGCCTATTAGGTCTCTCGCCGGCACGTACCCACCTTGAACGTTCCGGGTACAGGAGCCATGCGTGGCCTGTACCGCTATTCGAACTCCAGGAAGCGGGGCGTCACGTCCCAGCTTACATGGAGCGCTGGAGACGCTCGAAGGCCGGTGAAACTGGTGGCGCTGCTCCAGCAGGTTCCCGTTCAGGTTCGAGCCGTGGACGCGGCTGGGGTAGGCCGTGCAAATCTGCAACTCGGTCCTGGTCACGTGGTGGATCGCTGGCATGTCGGGATCAGCTTCCAGGGAGAGCAACATGGGTCTCGGCCGCTAGCTACTGGTGGAGCCGCTGGGGCGGCCACGGAAGAGAGTCCAGGCTCGGCGAGGCGCACGGGGATCCCACTCGAGGGGCGGGCACGGGGAGTGACGGAATACTGCGCGAAGCGCCAGGCAGGGCGAACCGAATCCGGGCATCCAGAGGCTGGCGCCGGAAGTGACAAGAGGGCACGGGAGGGATCACTCGCGCCGGCGGATGGCATAGATCTCCTGGCTGCTGAGGTTCCTTGCCGCCAGCGGAGCGCCTTCTGGACTGTTGCCGATTTCCCCTCCTGTAAGCGGCCGGTGTGTCCCCTCTATCCGCCGACCGGCGGGCTTCCGGCCTTCCGGATGGAGAATCGCGGCAAGCCGGGGCGCCGAGACCCCTTGCGTCTTTCCCCGGCGATCTCCGGGACCGGCCCAGGCGGGCGGCGAACGGCTGGACCAGGGGCGAACCGGCGGTCTCCAGCTCCCCGCCGGCGCGACCCTGGCCCTAGGGGCCTGGCCGGCGGGACGCGCGGCGGCGCCAGGCCGACCACGATTCCGCCGGGTTCATTGGTACCACGGCGCCTGGGCGGGCAAGCGCGCTCGGGTTCCCAACCCATTGGGGTGCAGCGGGTTAGAGAAAGCGGCCGGTGTGAGACCGGGGTTTCCGTGCGGACCGCCGCCCGGATTCCGCCCGGCGGCCGGCGCGGCGGTCAGAAACGCTCCCAGTGCAGGACCTCGGCCAGGGGGCGCTTCTGCTTGAACGGCTTCTCGGCCGGATAGCCGACCGAGATCAGACTGATCAGCTTGTAGCCCGGCGGCGCGCCCACCATCTCCAGCACTTTCGGGGCGTAGGGTTTCTTGTCGCCGGCGATCCAGCAGGCGCCGAGGCCGTGGGCGTGGGCGGCGATCAGGATGTTCTCGGTGGCGGCGCTACCGTCCTCGAGGTAGTACTTCGTCTGGCGGCAAAGGACGACGATGCAAGCCGCCGCGTCCCGGATGAACGGGCCGTGATCGGCGACGGCGGCCAGAGCGCGGAGCCGCTCCGGTTCGGTGACGACGACGAACTCCCAGGGCTGGATGTTCAGCGCCGTGGGAGCGAGCCGGCCGCAGTCCACCAGATCTTCCAGGACTTCCTTCGCCACCGGGCGCCGCTCGTAGGCGCGAACGGATCTTCGGGTCTTGATGGCTTCGAGCGCGTCCATACGTTCCTGATGATACAACCGAGGACGGCCCGGCTCCGGCGGCGGGGGGTGGAAGGGGGGGAAACGGAATCACGGACTGGCTCATGACCGGCTGCCCGGAGACAACGGTCCATGGAAAAAGCGGGTTTTCGAGACAGGGCCGAGGGAGGCGGCTTCCTCACGGGGAGGGTGGCGCGGGGCGCGATGCCGCGGCGGGGAAAGGGCCCGGACGGTGATTGCCGGTCAACCGAAACCTGAGCGGGGCGGCGGTTGTCCAAGCTGGTAGATGTTCCGGGGCATGACACGGCGCGGCCGAAGCAGGCTGGTTACAAGCCGGAGGGGAGGAGGTGAGATGTCTTTACCGGCGGGTGGTCGAGATCCACCTCTTCGCTGTAGCCGGGGAGCCTGCATGGCCGGGTTCGTCAGCGGGGGATTCGCTTCCCGCCCGGGCTTCGGCGAGTCAAGCAGTCCGGGCTGGGCGGCGTTCGCCGGCGGTTTGCCCGGCCGGCAGGGCGCCGCCGCCCGGGGGCGCAGTGGACCTGCGGAAGAGGACCTCGGGCTCGAAGATGCACTCGGCGGGAGTCTCGGCGGCACGCCCGGCCAACTGCTGCAGCAGGATCTCCGCCGCGCGCTGGCCCAGCTCGCAGACCGGCCATCCGACGGTGGTAAGAAACGGCGCTGGGTGGTTGGAGCCCTCGATGTTGCCGGCTCCGATGACGGAAATGTCCTCCGGCACGCGGAGGCCGGCCTCACGGCACGCCTGGACGGCTCCGAAAGCGGAAGGGTCGTTGGCGGCGAAGACGGCCGTAACCCTCTTCTTCCGGCTCAACAACTTCTTCATCGCTTCGGCGCCTCCGGCCACTTTGAAGTTCGCCCGCACAATCCAGGAGGGCAGGGGTCGGATGCCCGCCTCTTCGAGCGCCGCCCGGTAGCCTTCGGTCCGCAGTTTGGCGGTGCTGACGTCCGGCCCGGTGATGTGTCCGATTTGCGTGTGACCCAGGTCGATCAGGTGCCGCGTCGCCCTCCAGCCCACCTGAAAGTCGTCCACCAGCACTCGCGGACACTCAAGGTGCGGGAAAAACCGGTCCACGAGCACGAACGGGATTCCCTGCTCCTGGAGATCGGCGAAGAGCTCCGGAGAATCCTCGGGCTGTTCCGAAGCGACGATGATGCCTTCGACCTGGGCGCCGATCAGCATGTCGATCTCGCGGGCTTCCCGCCGGGCGTCGCCCTTGGAGTGGCACAGCATGAGGCTGTAACCGTGTTTTTCGAGCCCGTCCTGGACCCCGCGGGTGATCTCGGAAAAGAAGATATGGCTGATGTCCGGCACGACGATGCCGATGATTCTGGACCGGCTCGTCACCAGGCTACGGGCCCAGCGGTTGGGGCGATACTTGAGTTCCGCCGCCAGTTCGAGAATCCGTTTCCGGGTGCTCTCCCGGACGCCCGGATACCCCCGGAGAGCGCGGGAGACGGTCATAACGGACACTCCGGCCCGGCGGGCGATGTGCTCGAGCGTTGGGGTTTTTGGCCTTGAATCGCGACGCACGGTCTTCTTCTCCATCACAGCAAGGGCTCGCTCTAATTCTTACAGTTTCTGGGGCCTCTGGGAAGGCCCCGGCCAGAGCTCTCCGGCCTGGTCCGCCGAGCATCCCGGCCGAGCCAGGCGGCGGCAGGGTGGAGGACGTCCGAAGACGGGTCTTGGATTTCGCGTCGCTCGGCCAGGCGGCTCGAGAATGGTCCCACAGAAGGCAATCGAACGAACTGCATTTCCCGTCTTGACGGAAGGCCTGGTTCGCCTCGACGGCGGCGCCGCGCGGACGGCCCGCTCTACGAGGGGATCCGCCGCCGAGGCGGGCCGGAGCCGATCCGCGCCGGGGGCTTTCGGCCAGCAAGCCCGTCATCGAGAGCGTCCCGAGCGACACGGGGCCGCCGCAGCAGGAAGCTCACGGCTTCCGGAAATTCCCCAACTACCGGATGCGAATAAAGATCTCATGCGCTGGAATGGATCAAGACTCAGCCCGGCCCCCATTTCTGGCGAAGAGCCAAAGAGCCGCCAATGATCGGGAAGAAATGGTGGGCTCGAGCAGACTCGAACTGCTGACCTCTACCGTGTCAAGGTAGCGCTCTAACCAACTGAGCTACGAGCCCGGGAAGCCTTTTCTGGGAAAAGTATACCATAGCCCCGGCGGGCGGCAGCCGCCGGCATTACGGGCCCGGCCGAGACCGACCCTTTCCGCAACGCCAGGGGTTCGCCGCCCCAGGGTGGACCGCCCCGCAGGGCCGCCGCGGGCCCCCCATAGGCCGACGCTCCAACGCTGGAGCGAAGCCATGGCTGTCCGGCCACTCTCCGACCGGAAAGTGCGTCAGCTCAGTATTGGCCGGGCTTGTCGCTGACGACCACCCCGCGCTCTTCAAGGAGTTGGCCCGTCACCCGAAGCAGGTTCACGAGGTTCCGGCGATAGAGCGTGGCCTGGGTTACGACCTGTGACTGTGCGGCCACCAAATCGTTCTGAGCCTGAATCAAGAAAAAGATCGTCGTCACGCCGAGGTCATATTTCTTCTGCTCGGCTTCGAGCCGCTTGCGGGAGAATTCGAGGGCCGTCTGAGCCAGCTTCACCCTCGCCTTGCTGCTTTCGACCTGGCTGACGGCGTTGAGCACCTCGAGCCGGATGTCCTGCTCCAGGCTCTGGGCGCGGAGCATATTGGTCTTCTTGCTGACGGCGACGTCAGCCAGGTCGGCCACCGCCCGGCGGTCGCGCAGCGGCAGCCGCAGGCTCAGAGTGAAGGAGTAGGTCGGAAAGTCGAAGCCGAAGATCTGCTCGAGCGCCTGCCCGAGCCCGCCCGGGATCGTTCCGATGGGAACGGAGGGCCGCCCGAATCCAGGTTCCTGGACGAACTCGAAGATGCGGCCGCCGAGGCCGGAGGAGCTGTAGCTCAAGGAGAGTGAGAGATCGGGGCGGAGCTCGTTACGGACGGCCTCATAGTTCAGATCGTCGATCTGCAGGCTCTGGAGCGCGCCCTTGAGATCCGGCCGGAGCCGGTAGGCCGCTTCCACCATCTGTTCCGGGTCGAGCGCTTCTTCCTCAGCCGGAGGCAGGACGGGCTCGGTGAGGACGATCGGCATGTTGCGATAGTCCGGGTCCAGATCCGCCCCGATCTGCCGCCGCAGGGCGTCGAGCGTCTGTTCGAGGCGGTAGCGTGCCTGGGTGAGGGCGATGCGGGCATTCTCCAGATTCTGCTGCGGCTGGTAGATGTCGAGGGGCGAGATGGCGCCGAGTTCCAGTTCCCGCTCGGAACGTTTCAGCAGCGCTTCGTTCACCCGCAGGTTCTCCTCGGCGACGCGAAGGTTCTCCCGCGCCTCGACCACCGACCAGTAAACGTTCTCGGCCTGGGAAAGCAGTTGCAACAGGCGGTCCTCGAAGCTGTACCGGCTCTGTTTGAACCGGCTCTGGGCGATGATGAACTGGAGCTTGTTGACCCGCGAGCCGCGGTTGCGCAGCAGCGGCTGCGTCACCGAGAAGTTCAAAGTGCCGTTGATCGAAGGGTTGATCGTGGCGAACTGGCTGTTGGTCGAGCGCCGCCGCCCGCTGAAGCCGATGGAGTACTGGGTGCCGGTGGGCAGCAACTGGTTGAAGGCCAGGCTGAAGGGCTGGGTCAACTGGTTCAACGTCTCGGCGCCCTGGAGCACGTCGGCGGTGGGCGTCTGGGACCGCTCGCTACGGAAGCTTGCCGTCAGAGTGGGATCGAAGCGCGCCAGCGCCCGGGTGATGGCGTTCCGCGGGGCCTCGATGGAGAGCCGTTGAATGGCCACGTCCGGGTTGTTCGCCAGCACCAGCTCCAGGTAGGCCTTGAGCGAGAGCTCCAGCTTTCCATCGACCACGAAGTCCGCCAGCCGGGCGGGAGCGCGGACATCGGGGAGCGGCGCCGCCGGCGCGAAGTGGGTCTTGAAATAGTCGCCGGAACCGAAGATGGGCGCCTCAAGGCGCTCGATGCCCCCAGGCGTGGTTTTCGTCCCGAAGCGGGTGACATATTCTTGGGCGCGTCCAAAAAGCGTGAAAACGACCAGGGTGAGGATGGGTGCTGTGCGCATATTGAATCGCCGCTATTCGTACCGAATCGCCTCAATCGGATCCAACTTTGCCGCTTGCACTGCAGGATAGATCCCGAACAGCAGACCGATCGCCACCGAAACGCCGAAGGCTACGGCGATCGACGAAGTCGTGACCACGGTGGACCAGCCGGCGGCCGCGGCGATGATCCGCGAAAGAGTGAAGCCGAACAAGATCCCGACCAACCCTCCCAGGATTGAGATCAGCACCGCTTCGGTGAGGAACTGCCGGACGATGTCCGCCTGCCGGGCGCCGATCGCCCGCCGGATCCCGATCTCCCGGGTCCGCTCCAGCACGGTGGCCAGCATGATGTTCATGATGCCGATGCCGCCCACCAGAAGGGAGATGCCGGCGATGCAGATCATGACGATGTTGAAAATGAACTGGGTGCGGCGCCGCTGCTCCAGGAGGCCGGCGGGCACCGTGATCTGATAATCGCCGGCGTCCTTGTGGGTGGCGGCGAGAATCGCGTCCACCACCGCCGCCGTCTCGATCGAATCGGTGGTAGGCGTCACCCGGATGTAGATGCCGTCGATCTCGTCCTTCAAGTAGCTGTTGGAGTCCTCGAAGCGGCGCATCACGGTGTTCAGCGGCGCAATGATGAGGTTGTTGGCGCTGGAGACTTCCAGGCTGGACATGTCGGTGTCGGCCGTCGCCTGCGGCGCCAGCACGCCGATCACCTGCAGCCACACGTCATTCACCTTCACGTACTTGCCCACCGCGTCGCCGTAGCCGAGCAGGTTGACCTTCGCCGTCTCGCCCAACACGCAGACCGGAGCGGAGGTGCGGTTGTCTTCCTCGTCGAAGAACCGTCCTTCGACAACCTTCAGGCTGTTGATCTGGAGGAACTGGGGCTCGACGCCGATCAGCAAGGGCGGTTCCTGGGCGGTCTTCGGAAGCACCTTCGAGGGCTTGAAACGCTTCCGCGGAGTGGCGGCTTCGATGCCCGAGACGTTTTCCATGATGGCGCGGAAGTCGCGGAACGTCAGCCCCGGCGAGATGGCGCGCCGGGCCTGCAGCTCGTTACGGTCCACCGCTTCGCGGGCCTCGATGATGATGTTGTTCACGCCCAGCAGGTCGATGTAGCTCATCATCTCCTGCTGCGCGCCGGCGGTGATCGACAGCATCGCCACCACCGCGCCCACGCCGAAGATCATGCCGAGCATGGTGAGCAAGGTGCGGAGCTTGTGGGCCAGCAGGCTGGCCAGCCCCATGGTGACCTCTTCGACGCTGCCGGTAAGCAGTGCTCTCGCCATCGCTACCGCCCTCTCCGCCGGCCGCCGCCGAGGCCTTCCATGGGATTCGCCGGCCCACCCCGGGGCCGGGCCTGCTCACGCTTCTTCTCGCCCGGTTTCCTGGTGGGGTCGGCGAGAGCCACGATCTCGCCCTCCCGGAGCCCTTCAGCGATCACCATCGTCGATTCGCTTCGCTTCAACGGCTTGATTTCCCGGACGAGGAAGCGGCCGCCTTCTTTGACGTACACGATCGGCTTACCCTCCCGTTCAAAGACGGCCTGGACCGGGATGTGGATCGCGTTCGGGATCCGCTCGACGATGATCTCCACGTCGGCCAGCAGGCCGGGCCGCAGCAGAATGTCGAGATGAGCGCCTTTCTCGGGCGGCGGGGGCAGCTTCGCGTTCGCCAGTTGCTGCTCAGTGGGCCCGGAAGGACGGCGGCGGGCGCCTCTCCCGGAAAACGCGGCGCGCAAGATCGGGCGCAGCTTCCGCATGATCACGCGGCGCTTTCCGGAGTCCAGCTCCGACCACTTCTTGCCGCCGAGCTCCTTGTCCAGGATCTTCTGCACCTGTTTCTTTTGCTCGTCCGGCAGGCGCTGCAGAAGGCGCGCTGGATCGAACGACCCGGGCCGCCGGCGGCCGCGGGGGCTCCGAGCGCCCGGCATCTGGGCTCCACCGGCGAGCCCAGGAGCGCCCCCCCCGGCGAATCTCATCCCGCCCGCAGACGGGCCACCGCCGCCGGACCCGCCCATGGCCAGCGGCATTCCCAGCGACGGGACCGGCGCCCTCCGGCGGTTCTGCTCCGCCGTTTTCAGGATGCGCTCGATCTGCTCGCGCGAAGCGCCGAGGGCCTCGAGCAGCTCGCGCATGTCGATCTCGAAGGTGACGTCGAACTTCTTCGCCGGGTCATTGGAATAGACGTCGGCGCTGGCCGTCCCGCTGAGGCTCTTGATCCGGCCGTGAAGCTCTTTGTCCGGCAGAGCGTCGAGGCGGATGATCACCGGCTGGCCTTCGGTGAGGTTGGCCCGGTCCAACTCGCCCACGCGGGCCCGGACCTCGAATTCGGAGAGGTCGAGAATATCGGCGACCGGCATCCCCGGGCGCAGTTCGTCTCCCTCGCGGATGTCGGGCATCTCGGTACCGGCGAAGAAGAAGAACGTCCGGGCCTGGCGGATGGCTACGAGGCCGCTCATGGGGGCCAGGAGCTTGACCTGGCGTAAGCGCTGTTTCTCGCGCTCCACCTCCAGTTCGGCCTTGCGGCGCTCCTCGCGCAGCACCGCCAGTTCCGCTTCGGCCTGGGCGCGGCGGGACTGGATGTCGCTCTTGAGCTTCTCGAGCCGCCGGCGGGCCTCGTCGAGGTTCAGCAGGTTCTTCTTGGCGTCGATTTCCGAGAGCAGCTCGTTGCGCTGGACCTCGAGCTCGGCACGCCGCACGGTGTAGCGGGCCCGCAGCAGCTCCACTTCGTCCTGGTTGTTGCGGATCGCCAGGTCGGCCTCCGCTTTCCGGATCTGCTCGTCGATCTGTTCGAGTTGCAGTTGCCGTTCCTCCAGCCGCGACAACACCTCGGCGTCGTCGAACTCTACGATCAGATCACCTTCCCGGGCGAACGCACCGAGGGGCGCGAGCCGAGTCACCTGGACAGTACCGAAAAGGTTGGGCGCGGTCAGCGTCACCTGGCGGACCGCCTGCAGCTCGCCCCGGGCGTAAGCCTTGACGACGACGTCGCCGCGCCTGACCCGGGTTGTGGGCACCTGCCGCTGGCTTTCGGGCAGGCTGCGAACGATCCGGTATCCCGCCCACCCCAGGGCGAGGATCACCGCTACGATCGCCACCCGTGCTGCAATTTTCCTCATATCACCAGCCTCCCGTCACGGACGCCGCCGGTCTGCGCCTGTTCGTCAAAGTTTCTTCGCGCGTTTGGCGGCCTCCTCGGGATTCTCCAGAGCCACGATCTCGCCTTCGTTCAGCCCGCGGCGCACGACGAGGTCCGTCTCGTTCCGCTTGCCGACTTCGATGTAGCGGATCTCGAACTTGTCACCCTTTTGCACCCACACGGCCGGGCGGCCCTCGTGGAGGAAACTCGCCCGTTCGGGAATCATCAGGACGTCCGGAAGACTCTCGATGATGATCTCCGCGGAGGCGCTCATGCCCGGCCGCAGCCGATCGTCGAGTTTCGTGAGCGTGGCCCGGGCGGGAAACGTCTTCTCGGAAACGCCGATGCCCCGCCGCTGGGTCTGAGCGATGGGGCTGATCCAGTCCAGGACGGCCGGGAACTCCCGGTCCGGTATCGCATCCACCCGGACACGGACCGCCTGCCCCAGCTCCAGTTTGCCGCGCTCAACCTCTTCGAGCTTCAAATCGATGCGCATCTGGGAGAGATCCGGAATCTCGGCGATCGCCGCCCCGGTCCAGACCGTATCGCCCTCCTTGAAAGGCGGCGGTTTGGAGCCCCAGGAGCCGGACGCCCGGAAGTTCGGAAGCACGTGGACGATTCCGTCGATGGGAGCGCGGATCACCATCTTGGAGAGGTAGCCCTGGACGCGCTTCAAGTCCCGGAGGGCTTTGTCCTTCTTCTGCTGGAGACGTTGCAAGTCGGCTTGCTGCGCCACGTCGTGCGCGTTGACGACCGTCTTGACGAGCTCGAGCTCCCCCTGGGAAACATCGACATCGATCCGATACTTCATGCCCTCGATCGCCGAGATCACCTCCGCTTTGCTGGCGTCGAGCTTGGCCCGCTCGAGGTTGTACTCGGCGATCATCAGGTTCATCTCGTCCTGTTCGTCGGTGATCTTGTGGGAGGCTTTCATCTGAACGATTTCGCTGTCTACCGTGCGGACGGCGGTCGTCCGCTCGAGCAGCTCCTGCTCGTTCTGCGCCGGGTCGAACTCGACGACGACGTCGCCGGCCTTGACATGCTGCCCGGAGCGGACCAGGCGGGTGATCATCAGATCGGGCACTTGCGGCGCGGTAAGGACCTTCGACCGGGTACTCTCGATCTCGCCCCGGGTTTTGACGCTGATGATGAACTCACCCCGCCGCACCCGGGCCACCGGCACTTCGACCTTCGTCTTGCCGGCATAGTGATAGGCAGCCCAGCCGCCCGCCGCGAGCAGGAGGGCGACGAAGGTCCAGGCGGCGATCTTACGCCGCGGCGAGAGATTCGCCTGTCCGATGCGCTTTTTCGGTTTGACGTTCTTCGACATTACTCCAATGAAAAGCTAGTCGCCCGAGCCCCGGGCAGCCTCCGGCCGCCGTGTGGCCACCACTTCTCCCGGCTCCAGCCCCCGTTGGACGGCCACGAAGACGTGGTTGCCGGTCCCGAGTTCGACCGGCCGGCGCTCCCATCCCCCTCCGCGCTTCACGAAGACGTAAGCCGGTCCGCCGGGTTCGTCCCGAAACACCGCGCTGCGGGGGATCACGGGAAGCTCGGCCTCGCTGGCCTCGACGATGACGTCGGCGCTGACGGAAAGGTCGGGAATCACCCGCGGGTCGGTGCGCTCGAGCTTCAGGACCACCGGGACCTCGCGAACGTACTCCGGCCGGTACTGCCGGGCCTTGGCGACGGTGCCGATCGAATAGACCCGGGCCGGCAATTCCAGGTCGGGAAAGGCGTCGAAACGCACGCGCGCCCGCTGGCCGATCCGAAGCTCCTCGACGTCGAGCTGGTTGACCTTGGCCTTCACGATCATCGAACTCAGGTCCACGACCTGCAAAAACGGCTGCCCGGACCAGAGTTCGTCGCCTTCCTTGACCCGCCCGAACTCACCATGGCGGAAGACATCGAGCAACACCACCATTCCATCCATCGGGGCGCGCACGATCAGCTTCTCGGCATTGTTGCGGGCGCGGCGCAACTCCACCTCGGCTTCCCTCATCTCCAGTTCGGCCTGCCGCAGTTCGGCGTCCTCGGAAATCCGCTGGAACTTGATCTCTTCGAGCCGGCGGCGGTACTCGGCCTCCGCCTCTTCCCGGGCGAGCCGCGTGCGCTCGGCCTGAATCGCCGACAACACGGGAATGGTCTTGATATCGAGTTCGGCTTTGTCGAGGCCGGCCTTCGCGGCGTCCACGCTTTCTGTGTGGGCCTTTCTCTTCACCTCCGTCTCCGCCTGGCTCTTTCTGTAGTTGGCCTTGTGCATGGCCACGGCGGCGGCATAGTCATCCAGGCGGGTGAGCATATATTGCCGGTCGAACTCGGCGATGACGTCGCCCTTTTTGACCATCGTTCCTGCCGGCGCCAGCTTTTGAAGCTGCAAGTGGAAGTCGCCGCGGCGCCGCCGGGCCGGAGGGCCGGAAGAGCCGCCGGTCAAGTAGTTCGCCGTGGAGCCGAGGCCGGAGGTCCCCATTGCGGTGGCGGCGGCTGCGGCACTCAACTGTACGTTCCCGGTCGCCGTGCCGCCGGTTCTCACCCGGCTCGTGGCCGCCTGGAGGCGGGTATTCTGGGCGCCGCCCCCGCCGCCCCCGGCGACGCCTCCTCCTCGGGAGGCAGCGGCGTTGGAAGAGGTCACGACGCCGGTCTGGCTGAGGGAGGACATCGTCGCCTGGGTGGCGACCGAAGAGGTGGAGCGCACGGTTACATTGGCGGCGATGCCCACCCGTCCTCCGGTCTGAAGGCCTTGCCGGCTACGGCTGCCCCGCAGCCGGGGACTGACGATGTTGACGTACTTCTCCGCCGCAGTCGTCCCCGTGAGCCGCAGGACGCGCTCGATCCGCCGGTTCTCAGTGACCGCCGTAGGGATCACCGGCGCCGGCCCGCCTCCGGGACCGCCCAGCCCGGGCTCCGGCCGCAACTGCCACCAGAGCGCCGCGCCCAGTCCGCCGGCGATGAGCGCCGCTACCGCCCATCGGAACCGGCGCCTCGGGGGCTTCGGCGGCACCAGTTCCGGGCCCGGGCCCGGCCGGGGTATGGAAGGCTGCGGTTCTTGTCGTTGGGGCAGGGGCATTCCACGACTCGGTTACAGGCCGCGCGCAATCGCCGCGGCGCAGGTTGCCGCCAACCGTGCTACCAATAAATGACGATGTTTTGCCCGGCGAGGTTATCCCCAGGCCGGCGGAACTTGAGAGGAAGCTCAGGCGTGACTGACCGCCGGCCGGCGGACCCGAGACGCCCTAACGCATTGATTCTTAGTAGGGTTTCGCAGCAGAACCCCAGCCGGCGGGCGGTGGGCCGGCCGCTCAGGTGCTCATCGAGGCGAGGAACTCGGCGTTGTTCCGCGTCTTGCTCAGCTTGTCGAGCAGCAGCTCCATACACTCGACCGGCGAGAGCGGGCTCAGCACCTTCCGCAACACCCAGACGCGGTTCAGCTCATCCTTGGGCAACAGCAGCTCGTCCTTGCGGGTACCGCTCTTGTGGATGTCGATGGCCGGGAAGACGCGCTTGTCCACCAGCTTGCGGTCCAGATGGATCTCCATGTTGCCGGTGCCCTTGAACTCCTCGAAGATCACGTCGTCCATGCGGCTGCCGGTGTCGATGAGCGCGGTGGCGACGATGGTCAGCGAGCCGCCCTCTTCGATGTTGCGGGCGGCGCCGAAGAAGCGCTTGGGCCGCTGCAGGGCGTTCGAGTCCACGCCGCCGGAGAGCACTTTGCCGGAAGGCGGGACGACGGTGTTGTAAGCCCGGGCCAGGCGGGTGATCGAATCGAGCAGGATCACCACGTCGCGCTTGTGCTCCACCAGGCGCTTGGCCTTCTCGATCACCATCTCGGCCACCTGGACGTGGCGCGAAGCCGGCTCGTCGAAGGTCGAGCTGATCACCTCGCCCTTTACGCTGCGCTGCATGTCGGTCACCTCCTCGGGCCGCTCGTCGATGAGCAGCACGATCAAGGTGATCTCGGGATGGTTGGTGGTGATCGAGTTGGCGATGGACTGCAGCAGCATCGTCTTGCCGGTACGCGGCGGCGCCACGATCAGGCCCCGCTGCCCCTTGCCGATCGGCGTCAGCATGTCCATCACCCGGCCCGAATAGTTGTCCTTGGTGGTTTCGAGCCGGATGCGCTCCATCGGGTAGAGCGGCGTCAAGTTGTCGAAGAAGATCTTGTTGCGCGCCTCTTCCGGCGGCTCGAAGTTGATCGCGTCCACCTTGATGAGGGCGAAGTAGCGCTCGCCCTCCTTGGGCGGACGGATCTGGCCGGAGATGGTGTCGCCGGTGCGGAGATCGAAGCGCCGGATCTGGGAGGGCGAGACGTAGACGTCATCGGGGCCGGGCAGGTAGTTGTACTCCGGCGCCCGCAAGAAGCCGAAACCGTCCGGCAGACACTCCAGAACGCCTTCGGAGAAGATGAGACCGCTCTTTTCGGCCTGCGTTTGCAGGATCTTGAAGATCAGCTCCTGCTTGCGCATACCGGCGGCGCCCTGAACGCCGAGTTCCTTGGCGATCTGGTTGAGCTTCTGGATGCTCATCTCCTTCAGAGCGCCCAGATCGAGGGTGGCGCCGTTGCGGTTGCGGCGCTTTCGGCCGGCCTTCCCGGCCGTTTCTCGATTCTCTCTGGGAGGACGGGGCTGCCTGGCCTGGGTATCTTTGCCTTCCTTCTCTTTCTCTTTCTCACCGGCCGGCTTCTCGGCCGCCGATGGCGCCTCGGCCGCCTGGGTCTCCCCGCCGGCGGGCGCTTCTTCGTCCACAGGCTTCGTTTCGGCGGTCTCGTTCTTCACCGCCGCTTTGTTCTCTTCGGTCACCGGGACCTCCATGCTTCTTTCTGGATCTCGCGTATTGCTTGCCAAAGCTGTTTCACTCCTTGGCCGGTCACAGCCGAGAACAGAACGGGCTCGGCTCCTTCCGGCAGATGCCGGCGAAGCGCCGCTTCAGCCCGGCTGTGTTCCCGGCGCGTCCGCAGCTTGTCGAACTTGGTACCGACGACCAGGTACCGCCGCCGGTGGAACTCCAGCCACCGCTTGAGCTCCAGATCCCTTTCCATCCACCCTCGCCGGGCATCGAGCAGCAGAAAGGACAGACGGAGCGTCTTTCTGCCCAACAAGTACGCTTCGACCAACCGCTTCCAACTGCGCTGCTCCTCGAACGGCACCGAGGCGTAACCATAGCCGGGCAGATCGACGAAATAGAGCCGCCCATCGACACGATAGAAGTTCACCACCCGGGTGCAGCCCGGCGTCGAACTGGTCCGGGCGAGGTTCCGCTCTCGAAGCAGGCAGTTGAGCAGTGTCGATTTGCCCACGTTGCTGCGTCCCAGGAACGCAACTTCGGGAATCTCCTCGCGTGGGAACTGCTCCGGATGGACTGCACTTATTATAAACTCTGCACTCATAGCAAGCCACAGCCGGCAGCCCGTCTCGGTCAGCCGGGCGCCTGCCGGGCCCGGGATGGCGACGCCTCGAAAGATCTTCTAGTGCATCACCTTCTCTTCGCTCTTTTCCCGGCTCAGCATCTCGGCGAGGGTGGGCGCCGGCAACGGTTTGACCTCGATCTCCCGCTCCAGGGCGACCTTCAGCACCTCGTCCATCGACTCCACGAAGTGCAGCTTCATCTCCTCGCGGACGTTTTCCGGAATGTCGGGCAAATCCTTCTCGTTGTCCTTCGGCAACACCACTTCGCGGATCCCCACCCGGTGCGCCGCCAGCAGCTTTTCTTTCAGCCCCCCGATCGGCAAGACTTTGCCGCGGAGCGTGATCTCGCCGGTCATGGCCACGTCGCAGCGGGCCGGGATCTGCGTAAGGGCGCTGACGATCGCCGTCGCGATGGTGATCCCCGCCGACGGTCCGTCCTTCGGAATCGCGCCTTCGGGGACGTGCACGTGGATATCCAGGCGCCGGTAGAAATCCCGCGGCAGGCCCAGCGTGTGGGCCCGCGAACGGACGTAGCTCATCGCCGCCTGGGCCGATTCCTGCATCACGTCGCCGAGTTTGCCCGTGGTGGTCAGCTTGCCGCGGCCCTCCATGATGGTCACCTCGGTGGTGAGAATCTGTCCTCCCACCTCAGTCCATGCCAGGCCCGTCACGGCGCCGATCTCATTCTTCTTCTCGGCCTCCAGATCGCGGAACTTCGGGGGCCCCAGCAGCTCTTCGACTTTCTTGGCCGTCACCGACATCTTCGGCGGCTTCCTCTTCGCCCCGCTGCCGCGCGCTTCGACCACCCGGCGGGCGATTTTCCGGCAGACGTTGCCGATTTCGCGCTCCAGGTTCCGCACGCCCGCCTCGCGCGTATACCGCTGAATCAGGGTGCGCAATCCCTCGTCGGTGAACTCGATGTCCTTGGCCGTGAGCCCGGTCTCTTTCATCTGCTTGGGCACCAGGAACCGCTTGGCGATCTCCATCTTCTCCATCTCGGTGTAGCCGGACAGACGGATCACCTCCATGCGGTCCTGCAGCGCCGGCGGAATCGTATGCAGCACGTTCGCCGTGGCGATGAAGAAAACTTCGCTCAAATCGTATTCGACGTCGAGGTAGTGATCCATGAACATATGGTTCTGTTCCGGATCCAGCACCTCGAGCAGCGCCGCCGAAGGGTCGCCGCGGAAGTCGGTGGACATCTTGTCCACCTCATCGAGCATGAAGACCGGGTTGCGCGTGCCGGCCTTCTTCATCATCTGGATGATCTGGCCCGGCAGCGCGCCGATGTAAGTCCGGCGGTGGCCGCGGATCTCGGCTTCGTCGCGGACGCCGCCCAGCGAGAGCCGCACGAACTTGCGCCCGGTCGCCCGGGCGATGGACATCCCCAGCGAGGTCTTGCCGACGCCGGGGGGGCCCACGAAGCACAGAATCGACCCCCGAGGGTTCTTCACCAGCCGGCGCACAGCGAGGAACTCCAGGATGCGCTCCTTGATCTTCTCCAGCCCATAGTGGTCCTCTTCGAGGACCTTCTTGGCGTACTTGAGGTCGCGGATCTCCCGGGTCCGTTTCTTCCAGGGCACCGCCAGGAGCCAATCCAGATAGTTCCGGCTCACGGTGGACTCAGCCGACATGGGAGGCATGGCTTCGAGCCGTTTGAGTTCCGCCAAGGCTTTGTCCCGGGCCTCTTTGGTCATGCCGGCGGCTTCGATGCGCTTCTTCAGCTCGTCGAACTCGTTCTTCTCGCCCCGCCCCAGCTCTTTCTGGATCGCCTTGATTTTCTCGTTGAGGTAATACTCTTTTTGCGCCCGCTCCATCTGCCGCTTTACCCGGCCCTGGATGGTGCGGTCCACGTTCAGCTTCTCGATCTCGATATCGAGCATCTCGGCGACCCGGGTCAGGCGGTCGATGGGATCGAAGATCTCCAGCAGTTCCTGTTTTTCTTCGACCGTGAGCTGGAGGTTCGCCCCCACCGTATCGGCCAGCCGCCCGGGATCGTCCACCCGGATCGCGGAGACCATCGTCTCGTAGTTGAGGTTCTGGCTGAGCTTGACGTACTGCTCGAACAGGCTCGTGACCCGGCTCAGCAAGGCGTCCAACTGCGGTCCCGTCTCCACCCGGTACCGGAAGGACCGGACGATGGCCTGAAAGAAGCCCTCGTCTTCGGTCACTGAGATGACCTTGCCCCGCTCGACGCCCTCCACGAGCACCTTGATGTTGCCGTCCGGCAGCCGAAGACTCTGGACGATGTTCGCGATCGTGCCGACGGTGTAGATCTCGTCCGGCCGGGGCTCGTCCACCGAGGCGTCGTGCTGGGTGGCCAGAAAGATCTTCTTGTCACCGGCCAGCGCCTGCTCGAGCGCGCGCACGCTCGACTCCCGGCCCACGACGAACGGGGTCATCATGTGGGGGAAGATGACGACGTCGCGGATGGGCATCATCGGCAGACGCCGCGTTTCGGATTTTTCCTTGGAGGTCAGCATCGTCGTCGTAGTCGAAACTTTCGCCGTTGGCGGGGCCGGTTGTCTCGCGAGGCAAGGACCGCCGGCACGGGGCTATGCCGCCCCTCTGCCGGAGCCCCCGACCACCCTTCCGTCGCAGTGCGCGGCCCCTCCGGACCGGACAAACACGGGACGCAGCCGGGCGCCGGGGATCAGCCGGCTTTCTCGAGCAGCGCCAGATTGATCTTCCGGTTGACGACCATCTCCTTCGTCACAATGAACTCACGAGTCTTCTTGTATGACGGGAGATAGTACATCAAATCCAGCATCAGCTCCTCGAGAATCGTGCGCAACCCCCGCGCCCCCACCTTGCGCTCCATCGCCATTTCGGCGATGGCCTCGAGGGCATCCTCGCTAAACTTCAGTCTAACATTTTCGAACTCAAACAGGCGCTGGTACTGTTTGATGATAGCGTTCTTGGGCTTCGTGAGGATCTGGATCAACGCCGGTTTGTCGAGGTCCTCCAGCACGGCCACCACCGGCAGACGGCCGACGAACTCCGGAATGAATCCCGCTTTGATCAGATCGACCGGCTGGACCTGCTCCAGAATGTTCACGTCGCGCCGGCCGCTCACTCCCCGGCGCCCGTCCCGCTGCTCGGTCTCGCTGGCAAAACCCATCGTCGAACGTCCGATCCTCCGGCCGATGATCTTCTCCAGTCCGACGAACGCCCCGCCGCAGATGAACAGGATATTCGAGGTGTCGACCGGGGTGAACTCCTGGTGGGGGTGCTTACGGCCGCCTTGCGGCGGCACGTTGGCGATCGTGCCTTCCAGAATCTTCAGCAATGCCTGCTGGACGCCCTCGCCCGAAACGTCGCGGGTGATGGAAGGGTTTTCGTCTTTGCGGCCGATCTTGTCGATCTCGTCGATGTAGATGATCCCCTGCTGGCAGCGTTGCACGTCCCAGTCGGCGTTCTGCAGCAGCCGCAGGATGATGTTCTCGACGTCCTCGCCGACGTAGCCGGCCTCGGTGAGCGTCGTCGCGTCCACGATGGCGAAGGGTACGTCGAGGAAGCGGGCCAGCGTCTGGGCCAACAGCGTCTTGCCGGTGCCGGTGGGCCCGATCAGCAGGATGTTGCTCTTGCCCAGCTCCACCTCCGACGTCCGCTGCCGGTTCATCTGGATCCGCTTGTAATGGTTGTAGACGGCGACAGCGAGCCTCTTCTTGACGGCATCCTGCCCGATCACGTACTGGTCCAGGTAGTCCTTGATCTCCAGCGGCCTCGGGAGTTTCACCAAACCGCTCGGGTGATCCCGGCGATCGTCCTCGAGGATCGAGTTGCACACCGCGATGCATTCATCGCAGATGTAGACTCGCGGGTAATCACTGGGAGAGGAGATCAGCTTTCCTACGACGTCCTGGGTCTTGTGACAGAAGGAACATCGTGGCGTGTCGTCGGATCCGGTGCGTCTCAAGAGTGGCCCCCCGACCGCATGACGTAGCTCACACCTTCATTATCGCCGGTTTCTCCAAACACGGCAATCCCACCGGCGGCGCTTTGGGGGAACCGCTCCTTTCTGCCCTACGGAACTCTCGCCAGGAGCGCCGTCAATTTCCGGCAAGGGTCGACGCCGGCCTTGCGGGTGACGAAGCCCGTCACCGTCTTTCCCCGGCGCGCCACGCACATCCGGCCCAGGAAACGGTCGGCGCCTACTACGGCCTCCTCGCCGAGATCGGCGTCCGCTGCCCGGCGCAGCCTTCGCCGCAGCCGGCAGATCACCTCGGCCGCCGCTTGGGCGTCGGCCTCGTGCACCACGAAGGCCCGTCCGTCCCCATACCGGGCAAGCCAGCCCCGCTCGAGCATCCGCAGTCCCAGGACGCTCTGCGGAACCAGCCGTACCGAACCCTCCTCGAGACCCTCGGGCGGGAACCAGCCGAGGGCCGGCGGCGGCTCGGTCGTGCCGGGCACCTTCGGCTCCAGCGCCTCGGCAAAAGCCGCCAGCGTCTCTTCCATATCCCGGTTCGCGGCGATCTCGACGTAGTACCGGCCTTTGGCGAACGCCGCCTTCCGCGGCATCACCTGCCCGATCATCCCGATCTTGCGCGCCGGAAACCGGGGATGGCGGTTGGAGGCGAAGATGCCGTAGGCCATCTCCGGCGACTCCATCTCGGAGATGTCGATCACCACCTGGCGGTCGCCTTTTTCACAGGTGACGCCGGTCATCTTCCGGAAGCCGTAGATCAGGTAGCTCTCGGCGTTGCCGTCCATGTAGTCGAACAGGTTGTCGGGTACGAAGGTGCGCAGCTCGCCCTTCCGGCTCCAGCCGGGCACGATGGAGCAGTCCGGAGTCACGCCGGCGCCGAACGCCGGCCAAAGCGCCAGCGCCGCCGCCATTGCCAAACGTCTCATGCAAACAGCTCCTGCGCCCGCATCAGCCGCTCGACCACGCGCACGCCGTGGGGGCAATCGATGGCGCACTCGGCGCAGTCCGCGCACCGCACCGCACGCACCTCGGCCGGTAATTCCAGGAAGTTTTCCCGGGCGAGCTGGAACTGGCCGTAGCCCTCGGCGTAGGAGAGGTGCCGCAGGATGTCGGAAACGGGAAGTCCTCTCGGGCACCGGCCCTCGCAAGCCCCGCACGTCCGGCAATAGAGCGGCCGGATGTAGTCGAGGTGTTCGGCGAGCAGCTTCCGGTCCTCTTCGGACAACGGGGCCGACATCGCTCCCAGGTTCTCTTCGAGCTGCTCCATGTCAGTGATGCTCGGAATGGCGCTGTCCACGTTCTTGTCGGCCAAGACCCACTTGAGCGCCGCCACCATCGTGCCGTCCTTGTGGAACTTCTTGTACAGCGGATGCCCGGGCCGGATCTTGCGGAACCCGCCGGCCATCACTTTCATGGCCACGATGCCCGTGCCCTTGCCGCGGGCCTCGGCGATGGCGGCTTTGAGCTCCGGGTCCATCGTGAAGTTGTACTTCACCAGGATCACGTCCATGTGCGGCTTGCCGGCGCACGCCCGCAGCAGCGCCTTCATTCCGTTATGGGTGCTGAAGCCGGTGAAGCGCACCTTGCCGTCCTTCTTGGCCTTTTCGAGCACCTCGAGCAAGTCGTCGGTGATGTCCGAGGTGCGCCGGCGCCCGTGCAGGTACCAGATGTCGATGTAGTCGGTGTCCAGCTCCCGAAGACTCGTCTCGAGATCGGCCATCGCCTTCTTCGGTTCGTGGGCCCCGGTCTTGGTGGAGATCAGCACCTCCTTGCGGCGGCTCTTCAGCGCCCGGCCCACCAGCCGCTCGTTGTTGCCGCCCTGATAGCTGCGGGCCGTGTCGAACAGGTTGACGCCGATCTCGGCGGCCGCCTCGATCACTGCGGCGTCGGAAGTGACCAGGCAACCGAATCCGACTTCGGTTACTTTCACTCCGGTTTGGCCCAGCTCGCGGTAGCGTAACTGCGGCTCCTCGCCCTTGGCCGGCTCTAAGACGCCGGACGTCAGGACGCTCCGGGATCCGGTCGAGGCCGCCGCCGGCCACGCGAGACCTGCAGCCAAGAAACTTCGTCTCGACGACCTGCTTTTCATGGGAACCTCCTAATGTGTACAGTATCATCAGGTCTTGAGGTCTCGAACAGGAAAGTCGCTATGAACTGCATCACCCGCCGGGATTGTCTTCGGCTCGCTTTCGGTGCGGCCGCCGCCGGGCGGATGCTTTCCGCACCGGTTCCGGACACCACGTACAAGAATCGCTCCACCGTCGCTCTCATCCACGGGGAAGACCGGCGCCGGAACGTTTATGAAGCGTTGAAGGCGATTGAGCGCCAGATCGCCCCGGCGATCCGGCGCAAGGAGCGCGTGATCGTCAAACCCAACGACGTCTCGACGCGGAACCCGCTGGCCGTCACCCACGCCGACGCGCTGCGTGGCATCCTGGACTTCCTCGAGCCGTTCGGCAAGCCGGTGGTCATCGCCGAGTCCTCGGCCGGAAACACGTACGAAGCCTACGAAGCGTTCGGCTACACCGCCCTGCCGAACGAGTACAAGAAGCTCCGCCTCGAGCTCGTCGACCTCAACGACGAAGGTCTCTACGAGGTAATCCACATCCTCGACGGCGACCTGCATCCGGCGCCCGTCCGCTTGGCGAAACGCCTCCTCGACCCGGACGCTTTCATCCTTTGTTCGGCGGTGTTGAAGACCCACAACACGGTGGTCGCCACGCTCTCGGTGAAGAACATGACGCTGGGCGCGCCGCTGCGCTCCGGCCCGAAGGAATCGAAGCGCTGGAACGACAAGCGGCACTATCATGGCGGCGTTCGCCAGACCCACTTCGACATGTACCTCACGGCCCAGCGGATGATCCGGCACTGGGGAGCGGCGGTCATCGACGGCTACGAGGGCATGGAAGGCAACGGCCCTTCGTCGGGAACGCCCGTGGCGTCGCACATCGCCATCGCCTCGGCCGACTACATCGCCGCCGACCGCGTCGGCATCGAGGCGATGGGAATCAATCCAGAATGGATCGGCTACCTCATCTACTGTTACCGCTCCGGCCTCGGCCAGTACGATCTGGCGAAGATCGACATCGCCGGCGAGCCGATCGAGCGCGTGAAGAGAAAGTACTTGCTGCACCGCGACATCGAGCGGCAGCTCCAGTGGATGGGCCCGATGGAAGAGCTGCCCCCGAAGCTCGGCTGAGCGCTTCCGGCCGCGCGCGTCTCGGCTAGAATCGTGACATGTTCACGCGCGTAACGGTCGCTGTATGGATCCTCACGGCTTCGCTGGCCGGGGCCGAACTGCGTTTCGCCGATCTCGGCGACCTGAAGCTCGAAAGCGGCCAGGTAATCCGCGATTGCCGCATCGGCTACCGCCTTCACGGCAGGCTCAACGCCGACAAGTCGAATGCCGTGCTCTGGCCCACCTGGTTCGGCGGCGCCACGGAAGACCTCGAGGACCTCATCGGCCCCGGCAAGCTGATCGACGACACCAAGTACTTCGTCATCACCGTCGATGCCCTGGGCAACGGCGTCTCCTCATCGCCGTCGAACAGCCGGGCGCAGCCGGGCGCCCGGTTCCCGCGTTTTTCCATCGGCGACATGGTCCGCTCCCAGCACCGCTTGTTGACCGAGGTGCTCGGGCTGAAGAAGCTCCACGCGGTGATGGGCATCTCGATGGGCGGCATGCAGACCTTCGAGTGGATCGTGGCTTACCCGGATTTCATGGACAAGGCGGTGCCCATGGTCGGCACGCCGCGGCAGACAACGATGGACTTGCTGCTGTGGGGCGCCGAGCTGGGCATCATCGAGCAGGCTCAACGCTGCCACTGCAGCTTCCCGGAGGCCATGAAGAACGTGGGCCGCATCCACACGTTCGCCCTCACCACTCCGGACAACCGCGTGCGGGAAACCCCGCGCGAGGAGTTCGGCGAGGAGATCGGCAGGCAACTGGAGGACTACGCGAAGCGGAACCCCTACGACTGGGCCTCGCAACTGCGCGCCATGATGGATCTCGACGTCTCCCGGCGCTTCGGCGGCTCGATGGAGAAGGCCGCCGCGGCGGTAAAGGCGGAGGTCTTCGTGGTCGTCGCCCGCCGGGATCACATGGTGAACCCCCACCCGGCGCTGCGCTTCGCCCGGCTCCTGGGCGCCGATACGCTGATCCTGGGCAGCGACTGCGGCCATATCTCCACCGGCTGCGAGGCACGGAAACTGAACCCCGCCGTCGCCGCGTTCCTGGGCGAGTAGCTGTGCCCCAGACGGCCTCTGCAGGCCGCGCCCGGCGGGAAAATCGAAAGTGATATGGTTGGAGCATGGGGACGGGGAACGCGCTGCCTATCCTGGGGCAAGCCGGGGATGTGAGTTACGATTCGTGGCGCGCCGGCGTGCCGCGCATCACTTCGCTGCTGATCAAGCCGGTCTCGGCCGTCTGCAACCTGGATTGCTCTTACTGTTTCTATCTCGACCGCGAAGCGGATCCGTACAAGACGCTGCCGGACCGCCGCATGAGCGAGGAGACGCTCGAGCGCCTGGTGGATACCTACCTTTTCTACTCGTACCCGAACGCCGTCTTCGCCTTCCAGGGCGGCGAGCCGACGCTCGCCGGGCTGAAGTTCTTCGAGAAGCTGGTCGAGCTGCAGCAGCGCTGCGGCCGCAACGGCCAGGCCGTCAGCAACGCGCTGCAGACCAACGCCACCCTGATCGACGAGGGCTGGTGCGATCTGTTCCGGGACTACAACTGGCTGCTCGGGGTCTCCCTCGACGGCCCTGAGGAGATCCACGACCGCTACCGCTTCAACAAGGCCGGCCGGGGCACCTGGAAGCAGGTGATCCGGGGCGTGGAGATCCTGCAGAAACACGACGTCGAGTTCAACATCCTCTGCGTGCTCAGCCAGGCGAACGTCGAGAAGCCGCGGGAGCTGTACCGCTTCTTCAAGAGCCTCGGCGTAGACAACGTCCAGTACATTCCGCTCTCGGAGTTCCACCCCGACGGGACGCCCATGCCCTTCACCATCACGCCGGAGCAGTACGGCCGCTTCCTGTGCGAGATCTTCGAGCTATGGTGGCCCGAGCGGCGTAAGATCCGCATCCGCTTCTTCGACAACCTGGCCGAGGCGCTGGCCGGCATGAAGCCGGGCAGTTGCACGATGCACGAGACCTGCGACAGCTACGTGGTCGTCGAATACAACGGCGACGTCTACCCGTGCGACTTCTTCGTCGAGAAGGGCTGGAAGCTGGGCAACATCAACCTGGATTCCTGGCCGGAGATCGCCCGGCGCAAGCGGCGCTACGAGTTCTCGCTGAACAAGACGATCGTCCACGAGGAGTGCAGCCGGTGCGAGTGGCTCACGATCTGCAAGCGGGGCTGCCCGAAGTTCCGCCACGCGCCCGGCCGGAACTTCTCCGATCTCGACTACTTCTGCCGGTCCTACAAGATGATCTATGCCAAGGCTGTGGGGCCGCTGAAGAAAGAGGTCGAGAAGCTGCTGGCCCGCGAGCAGGCCTTCGCCGGGGCGATGCAGGGCAGCCCTTACTGAGACGCCGGGCAGGGTGAAGAACGGGGCGGATGCTGACGCGCAGACAGTTCTCCCGCAGGCTCGCCGGCGCCGGATTCGCTGTCGCCTCAGGCTGCGGAAGGCCGAACGCGGCGCCGGGCACGGATCCCCGGCTTCCCGCGCGCGGCCCGGAGTTCCAGCGCGGCGTCAACTTCACCGCCGAATGGCCGGACGTCTACCGCAGCCGCCGCGCCTACCGGATTCTGGAACGTCTTCCGGACTACGGCGTCGATTCCGTCGCCCTCGTCCCCTACGGTTTCTGCCGCCACAACGACCCGGAGATCCGCTTCGGCGGCCGCCGCGTCTGGGAGCGGGACGCCGACATCGAGCGCCTCGCCGGCCACGCCCACCGCCTCGGCATGCGGGTCTTCCTCAAACCGCAGTTGTGGGTGCCGCGGGGCTTTCCCGGCAACATTTACTTCGAGAGTGAGCGCGACCGCGAGACCTGGTTCCGCGGCTACGACGCTTTCCTGCGCCACTATGCCGCCCTTGCCCAGCGCATCCGGGCCGATCTGTTCTGCGTGGGCGTCGAGTACAGCCGCATGGTGCGTTATGAAGATGTGTGGCGGAAGCTGATCGCCATCGCCCGCGAAATCTACTCCGGACCCCTCATCTACGCCGCCAACTGGGGCGAGGAGTTCGAGACCCTCGCCTTCTGGGACGCCCTGGACTACATCGGCCTGAACAACTACTATCCGCTGCCCGACGACCTGGACCTGACGGGCATCGTGGCCATCGTCCGGAAGGTCCACGAGACGTGGCGCCGCCCGGTCATCTTCCCTGAAGCCGGCTACGCCAGCCTGGTCCACCCCCAGCGGGAGCCGTGGGCCGAAGATCCCCGGGAGATCTCGCTCGAGGACCAGGCCCGCTGCTACGAAGCCTTCCTGGCGGCTTTCTATCCGCAGCCCTGGTGCCACGGGATCTACTGGTGGAAGGTCGGCACCAACGGCTTCGGCGGGCCGCGGGACGGCTCGCACACGCCGTGGGGCAAGCCGGCCATGGCGGTGGTCGCCCGGTGGTACCGTCGCAGGCGGCGGAGGAGTTGAAGATCCGCGCGGCCCGGCCGTTCCCCTACCGGTACATGTATTCCCGGCCCAGACGCCGCGCCCGGCCCAGCCCGCGTTTGGCCAGCAGCATCTGATAGACGGCGGTGTCACCCCGTTCGAAGTTCACTGCCGAGCCTGCCAGATAGAGCAGCCACGTTCGCCAGGTCTCCCCACCCGCCAGTTGGATGCATCTCTCGCGATTCCGCTCGAGCCGCCGGACCCACGCCCGGCAGGTCAGCGCGTAGTGCGGCCGCAGGTTCTCGACATCCAGGACCTCGAATCCGGCTTCCTCCGCCTGCCGGATGAGCGATCCCAGCCGGGGCAGCTCCCCGCCGGGGAAGACGCGGCGCTGCAGGAACAGCGTCTGGGCGTCGTCGGCGACGCCCTCGGGCCGCATGATCCCGTGGTTCAGGAAAAGGCCTCCGTCGGTGAGCAGCTCCTTTACCTTGGTGAAGTAGCCGGGCATCCGCCGGCGTCCCACGTGCTCGAACATGCCCACCGACGCGATCTTGTCGAAGCGCCCGTCCACGTCGCGGTAGTCCTTGTCGAGAATCGCCACCCGGTCCGCCAACCCTTGCCTGGAGGCGAGCGCCGCGGCGTACTCGTACTGCCGCCGGCTCAAGGTGCAGCCGACGGCCCGCGCGCCGTAGCTCTGGGCCGCGTGCAAGACCAGGGCGCCCCAGCCGCAACCGATGTCCAGGAACCGCTCGCCCGGCTGGATGGCCAGCTTCCGGCAGATCAGATCGAGCTTCTCTTCCTGCGCCCGGTCCAGGTCCCAGCCGGGATCAAGGAAGTAGGCGCACGAGTAGACCAGCCGGGAGTCGAGGAACTGCCGGTAGAACTCGTTCGAGCGGTCATAGTGGAAGCGGATGTTCCACTCGGCCCGGGAACGGCTTTGCAACAGCGACTCCAGCCGGTGCGGCGCGAACCGGGCCCAGGCGGCATACACCCGGCCGCGCCACGTGTGGTCTTCCCGGGCCAGTTTGAAGCGCACGGCGGCCACCATGTCCCCGCGGACTTCGAATTCTCCCTTGACGAAAGCCAGGGCCGCCGAGTAGGCGTCGGCCTGCTCCAGCCATCGCCATTGCGCCCGGTCGCGCACCAGCAGCGTGAACGCCGGCGGGCCTTCCCCATAGGTTTCCGCGCCGCCGCTGCGGAACTCCACCCGGTATGCCAACGTGCGCCCCGGCCGCCACGTATACGCCTCGACGGCAGCCGGCCGGGGGCGGATCTCCATCCCGGTTCCGGCCTGCATCGTTCTCCGCACCTCCTAATTCCGATCTTATGGAGGAAGCCGGCAAATGTTACCTCTTTTCTCTTGACCCTGGAGCGTACTCCAGGGTTTAAGCTGAAATTGGATGCCGGGACTGACGATAGGGAAAGTCGCCGAGGCCGCCGGGGTGAAGATCGACACGCTGCGCTACTACGAGCGCCAGGGGATCATTCCGCCCCCGGCGCGAACCCATTCGAACTACCGGGTTTACTCGCCAGAGACCATCTCGCGGGTCCGCTTTGTCAAGCGCGCGCAAGCGCTGGGTTTCTCGTTGGAGGAGATCCGCGACCTGCTGAAGCTGCGGGCCGCTCAGGCTGGGCGATGCGAAGAGGTCCGGCGCCAGGCTGAGGACAAGATCCGGGAGCTGGATGAGAAGATCCGCTCCTTGGAGAGGATGAAGGGCGCTTTGCAGGAACTGGTGAAAGCGTGCTCGGGTTCGGGGCCGGTCATCGATTGTCCGATCATCGAGTCGCTGGATTCTTGATTCACAGAGGGGCGTCATGGAAAAAGACAAACCAATCACAATCGCTTCAATTCTCACCGCCGGGCTGGCTTCCATTTGCTGCATCGGCCCGATCGCCGCCGCCGCCGTGGGCGTAAGCGCCTTCGGGGCCGCCGCGGTGCTGGAGCAGTGGCGGCCGTACCTGTTGGCTCTCACCGCACTGATGCTGGGCATCGCCTTCTACCGGGCTTACCGGCGTCCCAGCGGAGAACAGTGCGCGTGCAACCCGGCGGGCGCCTGGAACCGCAAGCGCATGGTCTGGATCGTCACGGCGATCGTGGTGCCGCTGGCCGCCTTCCCTTACTATTCGCAGTATGTCTGGGGGTTCGTAGCCGCTGCGGACAGTCCGGCGCTTGCGGCCACAGAGGGCGCTCAGCGGACCGCTACGCTCATCCTCGAGGTGGAGGGCATGACGTGCGAGGGCTGTGCCCGGGGCATCGAAACCAGGCTGGCGCGGGAACCCGGAGTCCTGGAAGCGAAGGTGGACTACCCCTCGAAAGCCGCCCGCATCCGGTATGTGCCGGGCGAGACGTCGCCGGAGCAGATCTCCGAGGTGATCCGGTCTCTGGGCTACGAACCGAAGCCGGCGCCCAAGAAGTCCAAAGAGGAGGACCGATGAAGGTCGAGCTTTACTATTTCGACGGCTGCCCCTCCTGGAAACAGGCCTTGGAGAACCTGCGGCGGGTCCTGGACGAGGAGGGGCTGGAGGCCGAGGTGAGCGTCATCCGGGTGGAATCCGAGGCCGACGCCGAGGCCAGGCGCTTCATCGGCTCGCCCACCATCCGGATCGACGGCGTGGATCTCGAGGGCCCGCAGGCCGACGAGAAGGGCTACGGCTTCGGCTGCCGCGTCTACGCCTACAACGGCCGCTACGCGCCGTTCCCCTCGGTGGAACAGATCCGCGCCGCCCTGGCCGGTCGCCGCTGAGCGCCCGGCTCTTCCGCCCCTTACGGCTGCTTCGGCATCACCCCATTGGTCCACCGGTCCGTCCGGAAGGGCGCCGCCGGCAACCCCGCGCCGTTGCGCAGCGTGTTCTCGGGATTGTCGTACCAGGCGTACCGCACGGCGACGGGGTTGCTGACTTCAGGGCTCGAAACCACGACCGTCTCGCCGTCGATCCGGGCCTCGGCCGGGTGGAAGATCCGGTCCGGCCCGGCGATGACGAAGCCCTTCAGCTTCCCGCCGGCGGCCTTCAACCCTCCCCCGGCGTGATCGAACCAGACCCGCAGCGCGCTGCCTTCCCGCGTGAGCTGGCGGAGGATGGGTCCCGAGTATTCGATGCCGCTCTTGCCGTAGACCGTCGCCAGCGCCCACAGGGCCAGCCGTTTGCCCACGTCCTGCTTGTTGCGGGGGTGGATGTCGGTAGGGTTGCCGATGTCGATGGTCACTGCCATGCCGGTGTTCCGCAGGTGCAGCGCTTCGGCCTGGGACTCTCGCAGCAGGGGCCAGTCCCGCGCCTCGCCGGCTTCGAAATTGGCCAGTTGGACGAAGCCGAAGGGGAAGTCTCCCTGGGCCCAGCGCGCCCGCCAGTCCTCGATCATCGTCCGGAACAGCCGCCGGTACAGAAAGGCCTCCTCGTTGCTCGAATTCGCCTCGCCCTGATACCAGATGGCGCCGCGGATGTTGAACGGCGTGAGCGGGGCGATCATCGCGTTGTAGAGCGACGCCGGGGCGTGCTGGTGCCCGGGACCGCGGGGAGCCCTGGGACGCCGGGGCGGCTGTTTGCCCTCGGCCTTGGCCTTTTCGGCCCGCCGTTTCCACTCCTCCAGCCGGCGCTTGTAGCGGAGCCGCTCGGACGGGTAGTTGGCGATCACCTCGTCCCAGCGCCGCAGGTACTCGTGCAGCGCCGGATCGGCCTTCAGCGCCTCCATGCTCGTCCACGCCTCGGCCGGCGTGCCGCCCCAGGAGGAGTGGATCACCGCCACCGGCACATTGAGCTCCCGGTGCAAGTAACGCCCGAAAAAATACCCCACTGCTGAAAAGCCGCGCACCGACTCCGGCGTACACGGCGCCCAGCCCCCTTCGACGTCGGCCAGCGGCGAGTCCGCGGTCTTCCGCTTGACCTGGAACAAGCGGAGGCGGGGGAATTTCGCCGCCGCGATCTCCTGACCGGCATGGCGAGCACGGGCTACCGGAAAGTACATGTTCGACTGCCCGGAAGCCACCCAGACCTCCCCCACGAGCACGTCGCGGACGACGATCCGGTTCTCCGCCCGGATCTCCATCTCGAAGGGGCCGCCCGCCGCTGTCGGCTTCAGGTAGACCTCCCAATGCCCGTCTACGCCCGCTGTGGCGCTCGCGCTCTGCCCGCGAAAGTTCACCGTCACCCGCTCGTTCGGCGAAGCGGTCCCCCAAACCCGAACCGGGATGCCCCGCTGGAGCACCATGTGGTCGGAGATGAGGGTCGGCAGCTTTACCGCCGCCGCCAGCGGAGAGGCGGCGGCAACCAGCAGGACAACGATCAGAGACAGAACAAGATTGCGCCTCGTCATAAGCGATCAATATGTCATACTCAGCGGTGAGCCGCCAAACGCCGCCGGGCGGCATCCGAAGCGTAGCCTATGCAGATCCACGTAGAGAAGCTCGATGAGAAGACCTTCCGGGTGGAGGTCGCCGGACCTCCTGCCACCACCCACACCGTCACTGTGGAGCCCGGCTACTACGAGAAGCTCACCGGCGGCTCCGTGCCGGTGGAGACGCTCATCGAGAAGTCCTTCGAGTTTCTGCTCGAGCGCGAGCCGAACACGAGCATCCTCAGGCGTTTCTCGCTCCCCGTCATCCAGAGCTACTTCCCGGAGTACGAATCCACCATCCGCCGCATGCTCGGCTGATTCGCGGCGTCAGTCCCCGATCTTCGGATAGAGCAGCCGCCCCTGCCGTTCGGTGCGGGCGCGGAACAGGTGCCCCTCGATGGAAGTGACGTAGAGCGTCTCGAGGTCCTCGTCGCCGAAGGTGCAGTTGGTGGGCTTGTAGCAGGGCACCGGGTGCTGCTCCAGGATCTCACCCGTGGGGCTGAAGACGTAGATCATCGGCCCGGGGCCGGAATCGGTAGACCCGGCGGTGGCGACGATGCAGCCTTCGGTGTCGAGCACCATGCCGTCGATGCCGCGGTGGGGGCCGAAGTCGTGCAGTACTTCGTAGTCGCCCAGCGTACCGTCGTCTTTGACCGGGTAGGCCCGCAGCTCGCGCTTTTCTTCAGGCAGGCGGCCGGACTGGGCCACGTAGAGCGTGCGGTGGTCCAGTGAGAACAGCAGCCCGTTTGGGCGGGTAGTGTCGAAGGTGACCCGCGTGATCGACCACGCGCCGTCGGGCTGCGGGTCAAGCCGGTAGACCGAGTCGTGGTCCAGCTCCTTGAGGTCCTGCGTCTTGCTCCACTCGCCGGCGGCCCCTTCGTACCAAGGGTCGGTGAACCAGATGCGGCCCTGGAGGTCGATGGCCAGGTCGTTGGGCAGGTTCAGCCGCTTGCCTTCGTAACGGTCCGCCAGCACGGTGACGCCGCCGTCCGGCTCGAAACGCACCACGCTGCGGCCGCCTCCGCAGCAGCCGTAGAGGCGCCCTTCGGGGTCGAACATCAGCCCGTTGGTGTAATTGGTGTTCTCGCGGTAGATCGTGCAGGCCCTCTTCGCCGGATCCCACCGCATGATCCGGCAGGCGTGGATCTGGGTGAACAACAATCCGCTGCCGTCCCACGCCGGCCCCTCGGACACGCCTCCGTAAGGCTCGACGAGCAACTCGAAATCCCAGCTCACGGTCTTCCTCCTCTCTCGCCTGGCGGTAAAGGTTCGCCTCGCCGTTGAAAGAGATAGGATACTCAGGTTATGAAGCTCGTCGCACTTGTTGCCGCCTTAGGGTTCCTGTTGTCACTGTCTTCCTGTTCCCAATCTGGCAGCCCTGACGTCGAACGGGCCCGGGAGAGCATCACCGCCGAGAGCCTGATGGCCCACATCCGCACGCTGGCTTCCGACGGGTTCGAAGGCCGGCTGCCGGGCACGGAAGGGGAGCGCCGGACAGTCGAATACCTGACCGAAAAGTTCAAAGCGTTGGGCCTCGAACCCGGCAATCCCGACGGAACGTACGTCCAGGAGGTACCGCTGGCCGGCTATGACTCGAAACCGCAGGCGAGGCTCACCGCCCGGGGCCGTCCCGTCCCCATGCGGTGGCGCGACGACTACGTGGCCGTCTCCCGGCGGCTGGCGCCGGAGGTCGAAGTGAACAACTCCGACGTCGTCTTCGTCGGCTACGGCGTCGTCGCTCCTGAGTACGGCTGGGACGACTACAAGGGCGTCGATGTCCGTGGCAAGACGATCGTGATGTTGATCAACGACCCGCCGGTCCCGGACCCGCAGGATCCTTCCAAGCTCGATGACAAGGTCTTCAAAGGCAAGGCGATGACCTACTACGGCCGCTGGACGTACAAATACGAGATCGCTTCGAAAAAAGGCGCCGCCGCGGCCATCATCGTCCACGAGACCGGGCCCGCCGGCTACCCTTGGGAAGTGGTCCGCAACGGCTGGAGCGGCGAGGCCTTCGATCTCGAGAGCCCCAACAAGAACATGGACCGCGTAGCCGTCGAGGGGTGGATCACCCTGGAGAAGGCCCGCGAGCTGTTCCGCGCCTGCGGCAAGGACTTCGACGAGCTCCAGAAGGCGGCCGTGAGCCGGGACTTCCGGCCCGTGGCGTTGCCGGCCAAGGCGAGCTTCAAGATCGAAAACGAGCTGCGCAACGTCCGCTCCCGCAACGTCATCGCCCGGCTGGACGGCCGCGACCCGGCCCACCGGGACGAGTACGTCATCTACACCGCCCACTGGGACCATCTGGGCAAAGACGACTCGCTCGAAGGGGACAAGATCTATAACGGCGCTTACGACAACGCCTCCGGTACCGCCGCGCTCCTCGAGATCGCCCGGGCCTTTACCAAACTCCAGCCGCCGCCCCGGCGCACGATCCTCTTCATGGCCGTTACCGCCGAGGAGCAAGGCCTGCTCGGGGCCCGCTATTACGCCGAGCACCCCCTCTACCCGCTCGAGAAGACCCTGGCCGACATCAACGTGGACGGCCTGAACCCGTGGGGCCTCACCAAAGACATCGAGGTCATCGGCTACGGCAACTCGACCCTCGACGACGTCGCCGAGGCCGTCGCCCGTTCCCGGGGCCGCACCATCGTCCCGGACACCTTCCCCGAAAAGGGCTTCTTCTACCGCGCCGACCACTTCGAATTCGCCAAACAGGGCGTTCCGGCCTTGTACACTCACGCGGGCGTCGAGTTCGTCGGCAAGCCCGAGGGCTGGGGTAAGAAGAAGAAGGAGCAGTTCATCGCCGAGGACTACCACAAGCCTTCCGACGAGATCAAACCGGACTGGGACCTCGCCGGGGCTGTCGAGGACGCCCGGTTCCTGTTCGAATGCGGCGTGGTGGTTTCGGAAGTCGATGAATGGCCCGCGTGGAAAGAGGGCGCCGAGTTCAAGGCCAAGCGCGAGGCGATGCTCGGCAAGAAGTAGGCCATGAGGCGCCGCCGCTTCCTGGAAACGCTCGTGGCCTCCGCCGGCGGTCTCGGCGTCTCCCGAGCGGCCAGGCGGCATCCCAACATCTTGCTGATGATCGCCGGCGGCTGGCGCGGGCAGGCCTGGCCGGCGGATGAGGAGATCATCAGAGCCCCGCACCTGGCCCGGCTGGCCGCCCAGGGGGCTTGGTTTCCCCGCGCATACACGGCCAACCCGGAACCGGGGCCGGGACGCGCCGCCGTCCTGACCGGCCGCTATCCCCAGGCCTGTGGGGTGCTCCGCGACGGCGACCGCATGGCCCCGGGCGCCGTCACCCTTGCCGAGATCCTTGGCGAGGCCGGTTATGAAACGGGATTCATCGGTCACTGGCGGCTGGACGGCCGCGCTACGCCCGGTTTCGTCCCCCCGGGGCCGCGCCGGCAGGGCTTCTCGTATTGGGCGGCGGCCAACCGGGTCCGCCGGCCTTACGATGCACCGTATTTCCTCGACAAACCGGAGCCGCAAACGGCCACCGGCTTCGAACCGGAATTCCAGGCCCGCCTGGCCGCCGACTTCATCCGCCGGGAGCGCCACGATCCTTTCTTTCTGTGCGTCGCCTGGGGGCCGCCCGCCGGTTCCGGCCCTGCGCCTCCCCGTTTCCGGAAGCTCTACCACGAACGCCGCTTCCCTCTGCGCCTCAACGTCCCGGCGGAAGATGCCGGACGGGTCCGGGGCGCCCTCAGCGGATACTACGCCATGTGCTCGGCCGTGGACGCCTGCGCGGGCATCGTGCTCGACGCCGTCGATAGGCTCGAGTCGGGCCCCGAGACGATCACGGTTTTCACCTCGGATTGCGGCCAGATGCTCGGTTCGCACGGCCTCGACGGCCCCGGCGCCTTCTACGAAGAATCCGTGCGGGTGCCTCTCGTGATCCGTTTCCCGGCCAACGTGAAGGCCGGCGTGCGCTTCGGCCTGCCGGTTTCGACGGCGGACCTCGTCCCGACGGTGCTCGCGCTCGCCGGGCTGCCGGCGCCCCAGCGGCTTCCCGGCCGGAACCTCGCGCCTGTTTTCGGCGGCGGCGATATCGAAGGCCCCGAATCGGTATACTGCCAGGGACGTCTCGGCGCCCCCGGCGAGTGGCGGATGGTCGTCCGCGGGTTCGATAAGATCGTCGTGGACCGGGACTTGCGAGTCACGCATCTGTTCCACCTCGGCCGTGACCCGTATGAAATGGAGAATCTGGCCGAGGAGAAGGCCGCCCGGCGCACGCGGGACGAAATGCACGCCATTCTCCGTGACTGGATGCGGCGGGCGGCCGACAAGATACTTCCATCGGGGTTGAAGATTCGTGGGTGAGATTGTGTTGCGCCCGATCGGGCGCGTGGTTTCCCAATACCGCCGGCGCAAAGGAGTTCCCCGGCTCGGCGGGCCCGCCGCAGTGGAACTGTTCCCGGAGTTCGAACCCGGCCTCCACCGGCTGGAAAAGCATTCCCACCTGTGGGTGCTCGCCTGGCTCGACCAGGCTGAACGCAATATCCTGCAAGTCATCCCGCGGGGGATCCCCGAGCGGAGCGATGCCCATCTTCACGGCGTCTTCGCCGTGCGCTCGCCGGTGAGGCCCAACCCCATCGGCCTCACGCTCGGCCGCATCCTGCGCGTCGCCGGTCCCCGCATCGAGTTCGACCGCCTGGACTTCCTCGACGGCACCCCGGTAATCGACCTCAAGCCTTATTTCCTCTCCCGCGACGCGGTGTACGCCGCCCGGAATCAGCAGATCGGCAGGCCCGCCGATCGCCAGGCTCTTCGAGAATCCCTGCGGATGCAGGCGGTGAACTTTCACGGCGAAGACGGCCCGGAGCTCGAGCTGGCCGTGGATATCTACACCGATTTCCGCGCCGAGGTGCTCGACTACGTCGAGCCCGGGGACCTGCGTGTCACGGTCCCGCTGGGCCGCCCCGTCTTGATCGACGCCTTCATCGGCATGACGCGCTGTACGCCCGGCCGGGGAACCTTGCAGTTCGGCGCTTCAGCCGAAGTGGCTTTCGGCTACGAGGGCGGCGCGGCCTTGTACCGCTTGCTTCCGGCCCATGGATTCCGCCGGCTCGAGCCTTGAACCCGGATGCCCGGGCGGCGTCCTTCCGCCATGCCGCGACGATCTCAGAACGGTACTCAAGTACTAGGACGGAGAAACAAACTCTCAGTACTCCCCGGCGAGAGGAGCGCGAGCGGAGTTCGGCGCATGTCTTGTCAACCAGCGGCCCGCTAAGGCATAATAGCAGGCAGTCCAAGCTGCGGCGGAGGAATCAGTGTGACTAGAGCCTACCCGACGAGAGGGGTGAATTATTTCCTGATGATCGTCGCGCTCCTGACTCTGGGGGCGTACGGCGCACGGGCCGATTTCATCGATAACGGGGACTTCGAGGCTGTGGACAGCCGGATCGGAGCCACGAATTCGATGGCCCTGAACAATCTTTACTGGTGGACCGAGTGGTGGGATACTTACACGAGCCTGCCCAGTGAGACCGGCGTCGGCGACAGTTGGACCGAAGGGACGCTGGCCAACCGAATCGAGGTGCAGCGCCGGGCGGGCCACGGACTGGTCGTGGAGCTGGACACCCACGGCGCGACCGGGGCGAGCGAGATGTTCTGCTGCTATAACAGCTCCATGCAGCAGACATTCGAGATCGGTCCCGACGATCCGAACGTTTTCTGGCTCGCTTTCGATTACCGGAGCCGCTTGTCGGAGTGGCAGGACGCTTTCAACACTTCCGATGTGCCCGACCCCGGCCAAGGGCTGACCACCTTCGCCGTCGGCGTCTACCTGGACGGACAGCAGGTCATGGTGGTGGACAAGCCCACTCAGGAAGCCTGGCAGACGCAGATGTCTTCCGAGATCCAGCTGACAGCCGGCATGCACACTTTGGAATTCCGCGCCCTCGGCGCGGCCGACTCCTATGGAGGACTGTTGGACAACATCTCTCTGATCGCCATCCCTGAACCGGCATCGTTCGCCCTGGTCGGGGCTGGGTTGATTGGATTCTTCTTGCTGCGGCGCCGGCAGAGCGCCTAGCGCCTTCTACCGAGGAATCGAAGCAGTTTGTACGGCGGGTCGAACGGCCCGCCGTTTCCTTGTGTGGTTTCGGACGCTTCACCCTTCACCCCGACGCCGCGGTAGCCGGACCCCGAAAGGCGTGTTTGCCTGGCTGCCCGGCCGAGCTGCCCGGTGCGGTAAGTCGCGGCCCCGGCCGTGGCGTCCGGCCCTTTCCCCGCGGCCGTGAAGGGAACCCGCCTTCCCGGGCGTCTCCGGCAGGCGGGGGCCGGCGGTCCAAAGCTTTGGTACTCGTCGCGTTCCTTTACTAAAGATGGATTCCCGATCTGCCGATTACGTCGGTGGACTCGTGTGGTGTCGGCCCGTCCGCGCTCTGGGCTCGGGGCGCCTGCCGGACACCCATTGAAGAGGACGCAAGCCAATGAAAAGATTAGCCTTGCTCGCCGCCTTGGTTTCCCTCGTCGCCGCCGACCTCTGGGCCCAAGCGACGCCCCAAAAGGTCACGGTTTTCGCCTCGCACCCGCTGGCGAGATTCCGCGTGGACGGGACCGAGTACGTGGGATCGGCGGCGTTCTTCTGGGTGGAGAACTCCCGCCATGTCCTGGAGTTTCCGCGTGGCGATGATGGATATCAGTACTTGGGGGGCCAGAACCCCGCCGCCAACACGCGGTTCCGGTTCATCGGGTGGGCGGATCATTCCGGCGTAGCCGATCTGCCTGCGACCCCCATTCTTTCTCTCGTGGTCCATTCGCAAATGAACCTCATCGAGGTGCGGGTCCAGACCGAGCACCGTGTCCGGCTCAATTTCTGGCAGAATCAGGCGCCTCCCGTTGCCCCGGCGGACGCCGTCTGCGACCCGGCGGCGGCAAACGGCGCCGGCGTGGTGTTCGTCAACGATACTTGCTACTCACAGAACACCGCTCTCTGGTTTGAGGAGGGCGTCATCGAACTGGAGGCCCATCCGTATCCGGGCTTCGCTTTCCTGGGATGGATCTTGAATGGCGGTCCGCCCAATAGTTTCCTGCAAGAAGTGTTCGTCAATGGGGCGATGACCCTGTATGCCGTCTTTCGCCCCGGAAAACGAGTCAAGTTTCTGACCGACCCCATGGGGTTCGAGGTCCTCGTGGACCGCGCCCGTGTCAGGACCCCCACGGCGGATCCGTGCCCCTCCGAGGAGTTGCTGCCGCCGGGGCCGGCGCCTGGGGCCACACCAATGTGCCTCGCCGAGTTCGACTGGGTCCTCGGCTCGCGCCACGTCATCGGAGCGCCCACACCGCAGCTCGACGCCACCGGCGCGCCCTGGGTCTTCGACTCGTTCAGCAACGGGATGGGGAACCATTCCATTTACGAGGTCACCTCGACATCCGGCCGCGAGGTTCTGGTCGCCCACTTCGTCCGGGGCGCCCGGGTGAGCTTCGTCACCCAGCCCAGCGGCTTCAAACTGTCGATCGACGGCCGCGACAATTGGCTTTCCTACAACTTCGTCGTCGCACCGGGAAAGGTCTTCACCGTTTCGGCCCCGTCCGAGCAGGTGGATAGCGACGGAAGGAAGTGGGTCTTCGCCGGCTGGTCGAACGGCGGGGACCAGACCCAGGAGGTCACCATCCCGGAAGACGCCGTCGAACACGGCTACCGGCTGACCGCCCGTTACGAGCTGCTCAGTCAGCTCGTCGTGGACACCGCACCGCTCCATGTTCCGGTGGAGGTCGATGGAGCCACCTGCGAGACGCCCTGTGTCATCGACCGTCCCGACGGGACCGAGGTGACGGTGACGGCGCCCGCCCAGCACAGCATCAATCACGCGTTCCGCGTGGAGTTCCACTCCTGGGCCGACGGCGCGGAGCGGTCCCGCACGGTGACCGTTGGCGGGCAGGAGCCGATCCAACTCAAGGCCAACTACGTCAAGAAGTACCTGCTGGAGGCCAAGTCCGTCCCCGCCGACGGGGCTGACTTCACCCTGAAGCCGGTCTCCGAGGATGGCTTCTACCAGGACGGAACCGTGGTGCAGGTTACGGCTGACGCCAAGGAGGGCTACCGCTTCCGCCGCTGGGAAGGAGACCTCAGCGGAACTTACCCCGCCGGGCAACTGAAAATGGACGGGCCGCGCCGGGCCATCGCGATGCTCGACAAAGTGGAGGTTGCCCCGCCGGCCTGGGTCCAGAATGCCGCCGGCCCCACCCCGGAGGACGTGGTCGCTCCGGGCTCGATCATCTCGATCTACGGTTCGAAACTCGCCCCGCACCTGCAGATCGGTCCGACGAATCCACTGATGCAGACCCTGCTGGGGACCACGGTCATGGTGGACGGCCGTATCCTGGCCCTGCTGTTCGTCTCCCCGGAGCAGATCAATGCGGTGTTGCATCCGGATACACCGGAGGGCAAGCAGACCGTCGTCATCAGCCGCCCCGGCGAGCTGGACATCACCACCGAGATCGAGGTGCGCCGGAACGCGCCCGGGCTCTTCACCCGCGTGTTCGAGGATCGGCTCTTCGCCATGGCGTCGCATGAGGACGGCAGCCCGGTGACCCCGGACAGTCCCGCACGCCGGGGCGAGGTGGTGACGATCTATGGCACCGGCTTCGGCCCCTACGACAAGATCGCGCCTTACGGCTTCCCGCTGCCGGATTCCCCCGCGTTCTCCACCGTAGACCCGGTGGAGCTCTTCGCCGGCGACCAGCTTCTGGAGCCCCAGTTCGTCGGCGGCGCGCCGGGATTCGCCGGAACCGACATCCTCCGGCTGCCGATCGGCGACGACTTGCCCCAGGCCTCCACCGTCGAACTCAAAGTCCGCATCAACGGCCGGGAGAGTAATACGGTCTTGTTCCCCCTCGAATAGCGCCCTCCGAGGAACGGCCCGGCGGCCTGCGGGCTGCCGGGCTCTTTTTTTGCGCCGCTCAGGCGTCCGGCTTTCGCGTCAGGACGTAATAGAACGCGAACCGTCCGCCTTCCGGCTCCAGGTAGTCCTCGATCGCCCTGAGCAGCCCCGGCGGCAACTCCGGTGAGACCCATTTGCCGATCATCGTCTCTTCGTCGATCAGCCGGATCTCGTCGTGGAAGGCCGTGAAGTCGTCGAGCCGCAGGAATTCGCCGGTGAAGGACGGCTCCATCGAACCGGCCAGAATACCGAACCGGTAACGCCCTTCGAGCTTCGCGCGGCGCCTGGTGAAAGTCAGCTCGAACAGCAGCGGGTTCGCCCGGTTGAGCAAGCTCACATTCGGGCGTGTCAGGAACACGAGGCGCCCCTGCCAGGCCCCGGTTATCTCATCCGGCGCCGGCGGCCTCGCCCGTGGATGCCGAAAGATAGCATGGTGATCCTCCACCGACATCTTCTCGAAGGGATAATTGTGGCGCTCCATCACGAACGTGGCGACTTCGACGCCGTTGGGGAACTCGCCGACGTGCATCACGCCAATGGCCGAATCCTCGTCGATGATCTTGATCGTGTCGTAGACGGCCCGGTACGGGTGGTTCCGGTAGGTGAGCAGCAGCACTTCGTCCCCGGCCCGGAAGTACCGCCGCGCATCGTCCGGATAGGAGACCGTCCGCACCTCCGGGTCGCCGGGAATCGCCGCCAGCTCGTAGTTGACCACAAGCCCGGTCGCCACCCCGTTCTGCACCTTGTCGAAGCGCTTCCAGAACGAGCCGCCGGCGAAGGCCGCCACCGCTTTCCGGCCGTCGTCTCCCGCGGCTCCCAACCGTTCCAACCAGCCGAGCAGGCTGTCCCGGGCGAACGACCCTTTCCAAAAAGAGTCGCGGAAGATGCGCTTCTTGTCGAAATCGACCCGCACCGAGCGGGTGTTCACCAGTTCCTCGATGGGCCTGGTGGGCTGGTCCCGGAGAGTCGCCTGCAGCTCCGCCGTGGATCGCGTGGAGAAGAAGTCCGGCTCCTCGGCGCCCCGGAGCACCGCCGCCCGCACGTCTTCCGGCAGCGCGCCCGGCGCGGGCGCCAGCGGATCGTATTCGCCCAGAACGAACCGCGTGGTGAACGCCAGGAAACGCACCTGGGCCTGGAGCTTCAGCAGCGGATCGTCGGTGTTCGTCACCCGGAACGAGCCGAGGAAATCGGTCAGGTTGCGGACGGCGGAGAGGTCCTCGAAAGTGCGGAACTTCATCAGCGCCGTCCCCAGCTCCTCGTCGCCGCCGGGCCGAATCTCGTAGATGCGGCAGAACAGCGTCGTATAGTCTTCCAGGATCTCCCGCATGGCCCGGAGCCCGCCCGTCTCGTCCTTCTGCATGTACTTGGTTCCCGCGAGCCGGAAACGCCGCCCGTCCGGCGAGGAGAATTCCAGGTGGTAGCGCATCTCGGCTTCCCGGGTCTGCTCGTTCACGCGCAGGTAGTTGAAGTAGGAGCGCGCGGCATCGACGGGCATCGCCGAAGCGGCGCCGCCCGAAAACAGGTTCCATCGGATCTCGCCGTTGAGGCGCGCCTCGTGCGCCGCGCCGCTGAGGAATTCGTTGATGTCGTCGATCGTCATCCGCACCCGGAACTCGATCTGGGAAGCGTCGTCCGCCCGCATCTCCCACGCGGCTCCCTTTTCGAGCGGCTGGGACCAGCCAACCATCCTTTCGTCGAAGGTCATCGCCAGCCCGGCGGGCAGCTCCGTCTCGAAGAAAGGCGCCAGGAAGCGGTTGGGCGGGATCTCCTTCCGCTTTGTCCGGTGGAGCAGGTAGTACAAGCCCAGCCTCCTCGTTCCGCCGGCTCCGGGCTCGGGGTGCAGCAGCCCCAGCGAAGCCGCCGGGAACAGCGCGCCGGCGCCCGGCGGGACCGGCATCATGTACTTGCCGATCATCAGGTCGTCGTCCAGCTTGCGGATCTCGTCGTGGAACGGGGTGAAGTCGTGCAGCTCGAAGTGGTTGGCGACGAACCGCGGCGTCACCAGCCCTTCCATCAAACCGAGGAGCTGGTAGCGCGCTTCCAGCCGGCCGTCCGGCTTCGGGTCGAAATGCAGGTACGCCAGCGACGCCGCGTGGTTGGCGTTCGAGACCGCCTCCATGCGCCAGACCCCGGCCAGCTCCGGCACCTCCGGAACGGTGGAAGCCTGCCAGAGCCGCCGGTGGTCTTCCACCGTCATCTGTCCGTAGCCGTACGTTCGAGTCATGGGAAAGGTGAACAGCCGCGTCCCATGGGGGTAGACGCCGAAGTAGACCCGGCCGACCAGCAGGTTCTCGCTGATCACCTTGAAGACGTCGTAGTAGCCCTGCCAGGGCGGATCGTCATAGCGCAGTAAGATGTAGCGCCCCGGGTCCAGATCGCCGGTCCGCTTCTTGATCTCGATCTCTTCGAGCGTATTCCGGGCGTTGATCCGCCCGTCGGTGTCCGAAGTGACGCCCACCACGCGCCGCCGCTTCTTGAAGAACCGCTTCTTGAAACCGGTGAAGATGGCTGCCGACATCGTGTTGAGCACGTGGCCTTGGGGAAAGAAACCCTTCCAGTACTCGTCGTTGGTGATGGTGCGGGAGGCGGCGTCGATGGAACGGCGGCCGCTGTTCAGCATCGTTTCGATCGGTTGGGTCGGCGCCTGGCGGAACAGCTTGTCGAGCTGGAACTCCGGCCATTCGATCACCGTCCGGGGGTCGATCGAGGCGAAGCCGGCCGAGCGCCGCGGTTCCGGGAACCGGTCCCCGCCCTCGTGGCGCACGACGCGCTCCGCGATCCGCTCGGCCAGCGCCGAGATCGTCAGGAACGGATTCACCCCCAGCGCCGTCGGGATGATGGCCCCGTCGGCCACGTAAAGCCCCTCGTGTACCGAGCCGTCCCCCGAGAACACCCGCCCGTATTCGTCCACCGCGCCCTGCATGTAGTCCTCGCCCATCGGACAGCCGCCCAGGGGGTGGGCGGTGATCAGGTGTTGGATGTCGAACATCGACCACAGCGGATTCTCGATGAAGGAGGCCCCCTGGGCGCGGGCGTGGCGGCGCAACTCCTCGTTGATGCGGGCGAAGACGGGCTGTCCCCCGGCGTTCCGCCACACCACCCGGAGCCGCCCGTCACGCTCGAACCACGGGGCGTCGAACTCCATGAAGCCCCGGGCGTCGTCGAAGCCCATGCAGAGGTAGAGCATCGTGTGGTTCAGCGCGCCGTCGGCCTCGCCGCCCCCGAACGGGTTCAAGTCGCGGAGAATGCGTGTCCGCTCGGCGGCCTCGTCGCCGGCGTCGGTGTCCTGGCGCTGGAGGAAAGGAAAAGCCGCTTTGGCCGCCTCTACGTAAGCCGACGGGAAGGAAAGATCCTCGATGGCGAACCGCTCCTCGAGCCGCCGGCCGCGGTAGCGCAAGATGCTCACGATAGTCGGCCCCGGCGCCCGGGCAGTGCGTTGGCTTGCCGTGTTCGTTCCGAAGCCCAGCACGTTGGTCCGGTGGTCGCCGTTGTAGGCCAGGCCGAAGAAATCTCCGTTGCCCCCGAACGCGGTCCCGATGGCCGGAGAGAGTTTCAGGCCGCGCATCTGGCTCCGCATCAGGATCTCGGTGGAGTTGATCGACCCCGCGGCCAGGATGACGTTCCGGGCATCCAGCGTAAACTTCCGGTTGGAACGTTGGCTGGGATAGTGGCGCCCGTGGATCCGCCAACCGCCTCCGTCCAGTTTCTCGATCCACTCCACCTTCGTTTGCGTGAAGATGTCCGCCCCGGCGCGGAAGGCCATAGGCAGGTAGTTCATGTAGAGAGTGTTCTTCGCTCCCACGTTGCAGCCCGAGACGCAGTCGCCGCAATCGGTGCACGGCGTTTGCGGCACCCCATGTGGATTGGCGCCGTCGATGTCGAAGTTCACCGCCAGATCCACCGCCTCGGCCTTCGTACCCAACTGCGCGCCCCGCCGGTCCAGCGCCTGGACCTTCAACAGCTCCGCCGCCCGGGGATGGGGCCTGGCCGCCAGCACCGCCCGCGCCCGGTCGTAGTACTTCTTCAGTTCCGGCATCCGGAGGGAACCCGGCCAGCCCGCCTTCTCGAAGACATCTTCGTCCGGCACGATGGCCACGTTGGCGTTCACCAGCGAGGTGCCGCCCAGCCCCGAGCCTTTGATTACGGAAATGTCGCTGTAGTTGAGCAGCTCGTACAGCCCCAGCGGATTGGCGCTGGAACGCTGCTCCCGGATGGCCTCGTCGAGCCGGTCCGGGAACGACCCGATGGGCCACTCGCGCCCTCGCTCGAGAATGCAGACCGAGGGTTTGTCCCCGCCTCCCGAGGCGGCGATCCGCGCCGCCGTGATCGCCCCTCCGTAGCCCGAGCCCACGACGACGAAATCGTACGCACTCTTCCTCTGATCCCAAGGCTTCGAAAGCATCTTCCCCTCCTGAGTGAAACTTAACTGCTTCGCCAAGTATGGCGCACCCACCGGCGAAAAGAAAGCAACGAGCGCTTTTGCGGCCTCCTGCCGGCGGTTTGTGGTACCCAGTGATGTATGCGGACTCAGACCCGTTGCCTCATCCTTCCCCTTGTCTTAGCGGTTTGCGCGGCGCTGCTTCCGGCCCGCGTGATGACGCCACAGGACGTGGCCGCGCTGCGGTCGGTGGTTTCCGCCAGGATTTCGCCGGACGGCAGGTCGATCGCTTACGTCCTGCTGGTCCCTCGAAAGCTCTTCGAGGAAGACGACGGCCCGGCATGGACCGAGCTTCACGTCTGGGACGAGACCCACGGCAGCCGCCCGTTCGTCACCGGGCAGGTCAATGTCTCAGCCATCGACTGGACGCCGGACGGCACGGGCATCAGCTTCCTCGCCAGGCGCGGCAAGGACAAGAACCGCTCCCTCTACGTCATCCCCATCGACGGCGGCGAGGCCCGGAAAGTGCTCAAGCACGAGACGGGCATCAGCGGATACGCCTGGCTCGGCGACGGCTCCCGGATCGTCTTCCGCGCTCCCGAACCCCTCGACAAGGAGCGCGAGAAGCTGAAGAAAAAAGGCTTCAAACAAGAGATCTTCGAGGAAGACCTCCGCTACACGCGCGCCTGGGTCGCGACGCTGAACGGCGAAAAGCCGCAGAAGCGCCGCCTCGATCTCGAGGGCACGGTCAACGGCATCTATCCCTCGCCCGACGGCAAGCTCCTGGCGGTGAAGCTGGCGCCCAAGCCCCTGGTGGATCACAGCTATATGTACACTCGGGTCCACGTCGTGCGCGTCTCCGATGGCGGGCTCATCTACAAGGTGGATACCCGGGGCAAGCTCGGCGCCGTCCGGTGGAGTCCGGACAGCCGGCGCCTGGCCGTCGTCGCCGGAGTCGACGAACACGACCCCAACGCCGGCCGCCTCTTCCTGGCCGACGTCGAGGCCAAGACCACTGAGAAGTTCTTCCTCGAGGATGAGGGCGACGTCGCCGGCATCGCCTGGAAGGACGATCGCACGCTGCTCTACACCTGGGACCACGGCGTCGAAACCGAGCTCCGCAGCTTCGACGTCGTCACGAAAAAGTGGAAGACCGTCGCCCGCCGCGCCTGGCCCTCGATGGACCTCTGCCGCCGCACCGGCCGCGTCGCTTTCCTCGGCGACACGCCGCAGCATCCCCGGGAGCTGTTCGTCTGGGAGCCCGGCTCAGGCGAGGCCCGCCGCGTCACCGATTCCAACCCGTGGCTCAAAGAGATCCGGCTGGCCAGGCAGGAGGTGATCGAGTTCCAAGCCCGTGACGGCCTCCGGTTGCAAGGCATGCTGATCCACCCTCTGGATGAGGAACCGGGCGTGCGTTATCCACTGATCGTCGTTGTCCACGGCGGACCGGAATCGCACTACCGCAACGGCTGGCTCACCAGCTACACCGGCCTCGGCCAGGTCGCCGCCGCCCGCGGCTTCGCCATCTTCTACCCGAACTACCGCGCTTCCACCGGCCGGGGCGTCGCGTTCTCCAAACTCGACTTCGGCCGGCCGGCCATGGAAGAGTTCGACGACATCGTGGACGCGGCCGAATCTCTCGTCCGAACGGGCCTGGTGGACGAGAAGAAAGTCGGCGTCACCGGCGGCTCCTACGGCGGCTACGCCACCGCCTGGTGCTCCACCGCCCTCACCGAGCACTTCGCCGCCGGCGTCATGTTCGTCGGCATCAGCGACAAGATCTCGAAGCTCGGCGCCACGGACATCCCCGACGAAGTCTATCTGGTGCACGACCGGTACCGGCTATGGGAGAACTGGGACCTGTTCCTGAAGCAGAGCCCCATCTACCACGTGGAGAAGGCGCGCACGCCGCTGCTCATCCTTCACGGCAAGGCCGATCCCCGGGTACCGCCCTTGCAGTCGCTCGAGCTGTACCGGCACTTGAAAACGCTTGGAAAAGTCCCTGTCCGGCTCGTCTGGTACCCCGGCGAAGGTCATGGAAACCGCCGCGCGGCGGCGCGCTACGACTACAACCTTCGCGCCTTGCGCTGGTTCGAGCATTACCTCAAAGGCGAAGGCGGCCCCCCGCCGGACCGGAACCTCGATTACGGCTTCGGCAAGAAGAAAAAAGAGAGAAACGAGTAAGCTCTCCGGCGGGGCGGGGTCTTTCGGCGACGGGTTCCGCCCCGCATCCAGGGGCTTTTCAGATCCTGCCGCCGTCGGCCTGAACGGCTGCTTGCGGCGCCGGCCCGCTCAGACGACGTACGGCTTGCGGTACTCCCGCGTCAGCAGCTTGTTCGCCTCCCAGTCGTTGACGAAGCTCCGCCGGCGCTCGTCGAGCACCAGTTTGCGCTTCACCCGGTAACTGATGTTGGCGAGGTGGCAGAGGTCGGCGCTCACGACGCCGATCTCGACATCGGCGTTCAAATCCTTGTAATTGCGCGTCCGGCAGGCTTTCAGGAAGTTCTCCATGTGCAGGACGGTGCCCTCCTCTTTGCTCGGCGGCTCGTCCATCACCTTTTCCCGTTTCTCACCCTTGTACACCCGGAATCCATCGTGGCCGACCCACATCCAGCCGTCGCTGCCGAAGTAGATGTCGCCGACGAGGTTGTGGGGCGTGACCGGCAACCCCGCTTCGGGTCCGGTCAGCAGGCCGCGCACCTCGAACTGGATCTGCATTTCGCCGTAGTCGAGGGTGACGAACTGCGTGTTCGGAGTCTCCTGGTCGTCGTCGTAAATGTATTTGCCGCCGCTCGAGAAGGCCCAGTTGGGCATTCCCAACTCGCCCAGTCCCCAGCGCGCCAGGTCCATCTCATGCACGCCCTGGTTGCCGATGTCGCCGTTGCCCGTGTCCCAGAACCAGTGCCAGTTGTAGGCGTATTTGTTCCGGCTGAAAGGCTTCCACTGCGCCGGTCCGAGGAACATGTCCCAGTCGATGCCGGGCGGCACCGGCTCGTCGGGCGTGTGGCCGATGGACTTGCGCCGCTTGAAACAGAGCCCTTTCGCCATGTAAAGCTTGCCGATGACGCCGTCGGCGAGCAACTGCATCGCCTTGATCTTGTGCGGCGTCGAGCGGCTCTGGGAACCGATCTGCACCATGCGCTGCGTCCGCCGCGCCACCTCGATCATCTTCCAGCCTTCATAGACGTTGTGGCAGGCGGGTTTCTCGCAATAGGCGTCCTTGCCGGCCTCGCACGCCCAGATCGTCGCCAGCGCATGCCAGTGGTTCGGCGTGGCGATCGAGACCGCGTCCACCTCTTTGCCGGCGTACATCTCCCGCATGTC